>RCMY010000497.1_pt1 | contig 36727 bp, 29 predicted proteins | sample 2041341 | NCBI WGS metagenome assembly RCMY01 (sample SAMN09708234, study PRJNA481090) | Marine sediment metagenome, whole genome shotgun sequencing project. | reverse complement strand
CCGCCTATTTTTTCAACAAGCGGATGCAAATATACGGCTAATTCGTTACTGTACAAGTGATTTTTTAAACTTGGGAGGATTTTTTCTTGGGATTGTTGCTCGTTTTGAACAACTGCATAAATGAGAGCGTCAGCACCAGCGTGGTAGCAAACCCCATAATGGCCACGGTAAAGAAAACTATGGCCTCGAATTCTTGAAAGCTCCTGAACCAAGTGGTCATTAACTGTTGTAGGAAATCGGGATTCAGCTCGGTACAATACAAGGTAAAGAACAGGGTAAAAATAATGGTAGCGATAAACCCGGTCACCAGCCCACCCGTAAATCCCTTGCCATAGTTAAAGCGACCTCCTTCATCAGATCGAAAATACTTGATGGCCTCATAGATCCCGAAGCCGGTGATGACCCCATTGAAAAGACTGAAAAAAACATTGGTATGCAGATCGAAAAGTGCCAGAATTAAAAAATACGCGATTAATGAACCACTTGTAGCTACTCCGAACCGAATGGGCAATGCAAACTCTTTCATAGTTGATTTTTTTGGGGAAGGTATCCAAATTAATCAAATTTAAGAAACAATTGCATAAAATTCTTGTTAAACCCATTTCCCGCCAGAAGGTTGTACGAAAAAAAGTATATTCGTGTAACACTTTCCCTAGAAGGGTTACCAATATTCAAACATTTAATATATGAAGAACACATTACTACTGGTGGCACCCCTGATTTTGACGGCAACCACCCTATTCGCACAAGAGGTGGCCTATGAAGAATATGATCTCAACAACGGACTACACGTAATTCTCCACCAAGATGAGACCGCACCGGTCGTAACCACTTCGGTCATGTACCATGTTGGTGGAAAAGATCGTAACGAAGGCCGAACGGGCTTTGCCCACTTTTTTGAGCATTTACTCTTTGAGGGTACAGAAAATATAGCTCGGGGCGACTGGTTCAAGATTGTATCCTCAAATGGGGGGAAGAACAATGCGAACACCTCACAGGATAGAACCTATTATTACGAGGTCTTTCCGTCGAACAATCTCGAACTGGGCCTTTGGATGGAGTCCGAACGCCTCATGCATCCCATCATCGATCAAGTTGGGATAGACACCCAAAACGAGGTTGTGAAGGAAGAAAAACGCTTGCGCTACGACAATTCCCCGTACGGACAGCTTTTGTTTACGGTGGCCGAAAATCTGTTCGAAAAGCATCCCTATAAAGACCCCAATATAGGATACATGAAAGATTTGGATGCCGCGACCCTTGAAGATGTCGTTGCCTACAACAAAAAATATTACGTGCCGAACAATGCCGTACTGGTCGTGGCAGGGGATATCGATATCGCAAAGACCAAGAAGATGGTGAAAGATTACTTCGGGCCCATCCCAAAAGGAGCGGATGTCGTACGGAATTATCCAAAAGAAACTCCGATCACTACTGAAATCAAAGCCAAAGCCTTCGATTCGAATATTCAGATTCCGGCGAGTATCATGGCATACCGTACCCCGGGCTTCACCGAACGCGATGCCTATGTGCTCGATATGATATCTGCCTACTTGAGCGATGGCAAGAGTTCGAAACTCTACAAGAAAATGGTCGACGACCAGAAGCAGGCCTTACAGGTCGGCGCTTATAATATCGCTCAAGAAGACTATGGCATGTACCTCGTCTTTACCCTTCCCGTGGGTGAAACGCCATTGGCCACTTTGAATACTGAAATCGAGGAAGAAATTGCCAAAGTGCGCGATAGCCTGATATCAGAAAAAGATTATCAGAAACTACAGAACAAATTCGAGAGCCGGTTCGTCGATGCGAACAGCAGCGTCGAAGGCATTGCCGGCTCATTGGCCACCTATTATATGCTGTATGGCGATACCGATCTCATCAACAAAGAGATAGAGATTTATCGTTCCATAACCCGCGAAGAGATGCAAGCGGTTGCCAAAAAGTATCTTAATCCGAATCAGAGGGTCGTCATCGATTACTTGCCAGGAGAAGCTAAAGAGCAGTAAAAAATTAAAAGAACATTTAGATGAAAAAATTATATACAACAGTATTTCTTGCCTTTTTATCAATCGGCACATACGCACAAATAGACCGCAGTAAAATGCCCGAGCCAGGCCCAGCACCGGAAATCAACCTTGAAGATCCGCAGACCTTTGAAATGAAGAACGGATTAAAGATTTTGGTGGTCGAAAACCACAAACTGCCCAGGGTATCGATTCAATTGCGTATCGATAATGCACCTGTTCTCGAAGGCGATAAAGCGGGCGTCTCATCGTTGACCGGTAGTCTTTTGGGGCAGGGTTCGAAAAATATTTCGAAAGATGAATTCAACGAAGAGGTAGATTTTCTAGGGGCTCGAATAAGTTTCAATTCACAGAGCGCCTATGCCAGCGCCCTATCCAAATATTTTCCTAGGATATTAGAACTGATGGCCGATGCCGCTATAAATCCCAATTTTACCCAAGAGGAATTCGAAAAGGAAAAACAAAAAATGTTGACCGGCCTCAAAACCCAGGAAAAGGATGTTAAGGCCATTGCCAGCAATGTAAGTAGCGCTCTGACATATACCAAAGGCCATCCTTATGGTGAATTCGCTACGGAGGAGTCGGTAAACAAAGTTACTTTAGAGGATGTCAAAAGATTTTATGCCAACTTCTTTTTACCGGCAAATGCCTATTTGGTAGTCGTTGGCGACGTGAAATTCAGCGAAGTCAAGGATTTGGTCGAGGAACATTTTACACCTTGGACGAAGGGGACTCCACCTTTCTTTCAATTCTCCAGTCCTCCGGAAGCCCTATACACCCAAATTAATTTCATTAACGTGCCCAATGCGGTACAATCCGAAATCACCGTTGGAAATTTGGTGGCCCTTAAAATGAAAGATCCGGATTACCTACCAGCACTCTTGGCCAATGAAATTCTCGGCGGCGGTGGCGAAGGCAGACTATTTCTCAACCTTCGGGAAGATAAAGGCTACACCTACGGATCCTATTCCGGTTTAGGCAACGACAAATACGCACCTTCACGTTTTAGGGCGGTCGCCAGCGTACGTAACGCCGTAACCGATAGTTCGGTCGTCGAACTTTTGAAGGAAATCGAAAACATCCGTAACTCGCCCGTTAGTCAAGAGGAACTTAAAAATACTAAAGCAAAGTACACCGGCCGGTTTGTTATGGCGTTGGAAGACCCGCAGACCATCGCGGAATATGCATTGGATATAGAGACCGAAAATCTTCCCAAGGATTTTTATGCCACCTATCTTGAGCGCGTTAATGCGGTTACCGCCGAAGAGGTGCAAAAAGCGGCACAGAAATACATCAAGCCAGAGAACACCCGAATTGTAGTTACGGGTAAAGCTAGCGAGGTGCTGCCCAACCTTGAGAATGTAATGTTCAATGGCAAGAAGATTCCCGTCAAGTACTTTGACAAGAAAGCCAATCCCACTGATAAACCCGATGTAGGTGCAGCGGCGGTGCCAGAAGGCGTTGGCGTGACCGAGGTACTGAATAAATATATCGAAGCCATCGGTGGTAAGGAAGAGCTGAAGGCTATTGAATCTTACGCCATGACAGCAGAAGCGGAAATGCAGGGCACGAAATTGAATCTTGAGATGAAAAAAACCGCAGATGGCAAGTTTATGCAAGATGTAATGGTTGGCGGCAATTCGATGAGCAAACAGGTCTTCGACGGCAAAAAAGGCTATGTGATGATGCAGGGACAACGTAAGGATATGGGCGAGAAGGAAATCGTAAAGGTCAAGGAAGAGGCCGTTCCTTTTCCGGAACTGAATTATTTAGGTGATGATGCTATCACGCTCGAAGGGATGGAGACCGTCGATGGTAAAAAAGCCTATAAACTGAAACTGTCCGAAGAGAAATCCGCTCTTTATGATATGGAAACCGGACTCAAAGTACAGGAAACTACAACGGCAGAAATGGGCGGGCAGCAGATGACCAGCACCATCAATTATTCCGACTACCAAGAGGTTTCGGGCGTTCAATTCCCCTTTACCCTTTCCCAGACCGTCGGTCCGCAGAGCTTCGACTTCAAAGTTGTCGAGGTGAAGGTCAATGAAGGCGTAGCGGATTCGGATTTTGAATGACCCATTCCCTACTAAAGTATAGAATTCTGAAAAAGGAATGATTATATTAGCCTATCCAAAAAACAACACTATGCGATTCCCTATCCCTGCTATCCTTGTTCTTCTATTCATATCGATAACTTCCTATTCCCAGAATCCCGATTCGCTGTTATTGAAAGAGAAATACGACTTGAAAGAATACCGCATCCCGATGCGCGACGGAGCAGAACTTTTCACCGTGGTCTACACCCCAAAAGACACCTCAAAAAAATATCCCTTTTTGATGAACCGTACGTGTTACAATGCATCAAAGCACACCGATTACCAATACAGCAGTTATCCTTCAACCTATTTGGTAGAAGACGGCTATATTCTGGTCTTTCAAGATGTACGGGGCCGGTACATGTCCGAAGGTACCTTTGACAATATGCGGCCGAACATCCCCGGAAACAATCCGAAGAACAAAAAGGATATCGACGAAAGTTCGGATACCTACGATACGATAGAATGGATGCTCAAGAACATCAAAGGAAACAATGGAAAGGTCGGTATGTACGGTATTTCTTATCCCGGACACTACACGGCCGCCGGTATGATCGATGCACATCCCGCTTTGCAAGCCTCTTCGCCCCAAGCGCCGATTGCGGACTTCTTCTTCGATGATTTTCACCATCAGGGTGCCTTTTTGGAAAGCTATACCGCAGCCCTTCCCGTTTTTGGATATCAAAAAGATAGTTTGACGCGCGAGCCATGGTATACCGATAAGTTGATGCGATTGTACGAAAATCCCGCTCCCGATGCATACGATTTCTTTCTTCGGATGGGCCCATTAAAGAATACTACCGAGAAATTTCATCACGATAATTTCTTTTGGAACCAGATTACCGAACACCCGAATTACGATGAATTCTGGCAAAAAAGGAACATCCTTCCCCATTTAAAGGATATCGATCACGCCGTAATGACCGTAGGCGGATGGTTCGATGCCGAAGACCTTTACGGGCCTCTGAACATCTACAAGACCGTGGAAGCTACAAGCCCCAAAGCTCAGAACACCATCGTGATGGGACCCTGGGACCACGGGGGATGGGCCCGCGAAAAAGGCCAGACCATCCACAACCACATCTATTATGGGGACAGTATTTCCACGTTTTTTCTAAAGGATATCGAGCGCAACTTTTTCACCCACAATTTAAAGGATGAAGAAACCGATCCATTGCCCGAAGCTTATATGTTCGATACCGGCTTGAAAGAGTGGAAAACTTTTGAACAATGGCCGCCTGAAGATATTGAGGCCGTAAGCCTAGGTTTTGGTGAGAACGGTAAACTCAGCCTCGACGGCAGCATCGACGATACTTCAAAATTCGAATACACCAGTGACCCTAAAAAGCCAGTGCCGTATACCTCCCAGACCGAAGGTTTAACCTTCACGCCCCGAAAGTATATGTCCGACGACCAGCGCCAAGCTTCCCGTCGGCCCGATGTGCTCACTTTTGAAACCGAACCTCTAGAAACCGATAGAACGCTTGCCGGAGAGATTTTGGCAAAACTAAAAGTAGCGATCAGCACCACGGATGCCGATTTTATAGTAAAAGTCATCGATGTCTATCCCCCCGATCATGAGAATTACGAGCATAATCCCGATAATATAGTGATGGGCAATTACCAGCAGCTGGTACGTGCCGAAGTTTTTCGGGGCAGGTTCAGAAACAGTTTTGAAAAACCCGAACCTTTCGTTGCGGGAGAAGCTACCAATGTGAATTTCCGCTTGCAGGATATTCTACATACTTTCAAAAAAGGGCACCGCGTCATGGTACAGATCCACAGTACCTGGTTCCCATATATCGACCGCAATCCACAAAAATATGTGGATAATATCTACAAAGCCAATGCCGAGGATTTTGTGAAATCCGACATTACGGTTTACGGTTCTTCGACCGTTGAAGTAGGAGGTACTCAAGATTGCTGCCAGCCGGTGCCGTTTCAGGTGAAAAAGGAGGAGATTATTAAGGATTAGAAATCGATATATCCTCCGAATTTAAGAGTAATAAACTGAGTTATTATGTCCCATAGCTCGATATTTTCGTAGAAATTATCGAACCGTAAGCATATTCCATTTTTACCATACTTTAGAAAAGAAGCTATGTTATTTCATGGTAAGACGCTGTATAAAAAGTAATTTTGATACAGCTCTCTAATATCACGAACATGAAAAAGTTACTACTTCTAATGCTAGTATTTTCAGTTACGATTGTCAATGCTCAACACAGCATCTCCGGTACCTTTACCCCAGCCAAAGATTACAAGTGGTTGATTGCTTACCATCTCAAGGCGGGCAACCAAGCTTATACCGCTGACACTGCGATTAAAAACGGAGCATTTACACTTAATTTCCCAGTGGAGGCAGAACCGGGAACCTATCGACTGGTTTACGCCGTGCCACAAGAAGAATTTTATTTTGACGTGCTCTATAGCGGAAAGGAAGATGTGCAATTAAACTTCGATGCCGAAAAAGGAACCTCGTTTACCGCATCCAAAGAAAACCGGATTTTGGATGCCTATTTCAAGGAAATCAATGCCGCAAAACAGGCATTCATCGATTTTTACCAAGCAGGAAAATCCGATACCGATACTTTTGCCAAACTCATCAATAGATTGAGAACGGCCCAAAAAGGGTATGAAACTGAATCGGAAGGTCTATTGGCACATCATTTTATAGCAGCCAACCGCCCTTACATTCCCACGAAATATGAAAACAGTGAAACCTATTGGCAGCATAAGAAAGATAGGTATTTTGAACATCTTGATTTTAGCGATCCTGTTTTACAAGGGTCCACATATTTGACGGACAAGTTGACCAATTATGTGTTTACTGCCGTATCAACGGAAAAAAGATCTAAGGCGGAGACGCAAAAAGTCCTACAGGAAAACATAGATAAAGTTGCCGCCGAATTAAAGGGTACGGATGCCGTTTATCGCTTCCACATATATCATACCTTCTATACCAATGCGGCGGCAAACGAGTTTTTCGCTACGGCCGACCATATTTTAGAAAGCTACCTAAAACCTATGGCGCAAGAGACCGGCAATCAAAAAATTGTCGAAGACATTAAAATCCAAAATCGTTTGCAGATTGGTGCCATACCCCCAGAAATCACCTGGAAAGATGGAAACACCACCAGAACTTTGAGCGAAATGGACGGTGCGGATTGCTACATTATAATTTTTTGGAGTAGTACCTGTTCGCATTGTCTGCATGAACTTCCTCCATTGCACAAGCAATTAAAGCAATATCCCGATGTAAAAGTTGTCGCAGTCGGACTTGAAGATGGTCAGCAACCCTGGGAAAAAGAATCCGCCAAACTCCCCGATTTCGAGCATGTTCTCGCACTTGACCATTGGGATAGCAAATACGCCAAGGTATACGACATCCACAAAACCCCAACCTTTTTCATTTTGGATGCGGATAAGCGAATCATTGCGAAACCGGAAAGCGATACCGAGGTTGTGGCGTTTTTGGAAGGGAAGACTTAGTCGGAAGTCGAAGTAGCGGTTTATGCTTGGTTCCTATCGGAGTACGGGGATTATTTCACCATTACTTATAGAAAAAGCTCAAGAATGCGTAATAATCGAACACGAATCCCTCGAGCTCGTTTACCAATGGGCATTTTCACAAAATCAGTTTGTGGACTTTAAAATATGACCCTTCCTGAAAAATATACCGATTTTTAAATTGATACATTATTACAGCGTCTTCAAATCCTTAATCGTCTTAAATGCTACATCGACTTGGTCGTCGTCTACCAAAATAGTGAACTCGTTGGTGGTGGAAATCACCTCGTAGAGCACAATACCTTCCCAAGCCAATCGCTGGAAAATAAAATAGTAGATGCCCGGTACAGAAACGTTTTCCGCGGGTAATTTCACGGTAATCGAGGAAAGGTTTTCCGCTTTTTGGGTACACCGCTCCTTTTGGAAGAGTGATTCAACAGTCGCATCAAGACTGTTACTGACCACAATATTCAATTCGTTGACCCCACGGGATGAGGTATAGAACACCTCTTTGTTCTTGTTGACCTCATCCAGAAGCTGAGACTGGTTGTCCAAAACGGTTTCGGATACCAAAAAGGTAAAATCCGTCAGCGACGAGCGGACCGTGATTTCGCCAATATTCTTTAAAACCTTGATAATCTTGTGCGTCGCCCTAAACTCCAAATCATCCGACAAACGTTTTAAGGCCATTACGATGGCCCCATTGCGGACTTCCTTTCCCAATTCCTGCTCGATTTCAGGATTTATGATGCGGGACAGCGAGGTCAAATTGATAATGCCCTGGGCTAAAGCACTCTGTAAAAAAGGCTTTTTTCTTATGTATTGTTCGACTAAGGAAGATATGGTTTTCATGGACTATTCGATTGGTTGACAAAAATAACAATTTGTTACAGATAAAACAAACAAAATGAAATGGACACCCAATCAAAAATGATAAAAAGCACTCTCCAAATGTTCAATTTCAAAGACGGAACTGTTCTTCAGAATAGTAATGATATCGAAGCGCACCTCGACATCTTCTAGATTATGTGAAGTTACATAGTGATTTGCACCCCAGACCAACAGCTTTATCTTCTTTTGGGTAATGGTCGCAGCTATGGGAATGATATGGTCTGTACTGCGCGCCCGCACCTCGACAATGACGAGCAAATGCCCTTTTTGGGCTATAATGTCGATTTCGGATTTCAGATGACGGTAGTTTTTAAATCTGATGGTATATCCTTTTTCTATCAGATAGCTTGCCGCTATTTCCTCTCCTTCCTTGCCGAATTCATTGTGCTTTCCCATACATTTCCCTGATTTGAGCTAACTTTTAGCCTACCCATCGAAAAAATAGTTTTTCTCGTCGAATAAATTAGCAGGTTTGCGCTAATTTTTTAAGTCATACGTCGAAAATAAGCGGTTAACCACACTTTGCGGAAACTTTGTGCGTTAAGAACTCATCCTTGGGTGTTCCCCAAACACGCGCAGGGGCCTAAAGCCTACTTAAAACTATGGAATACTTCGTGAATTGCAATACGGCCTCTTTGGCGCCGTACACCATGCCCTTGGATCGATCAAAGGCCGCACATCTATACCGAAGACTGGGATTCAGCGCCTCCGCCCAGAACCTTGACCAGGCGGTTGGCCAGAACGCAAGTACGTTGGTGGATCCCCTTGTAAGCCAAGCTTTGAACCAAGCACCAATCGCCGCGCCGGCATGGGCCAATTGGAACAGTAGTAATTACCCCGAAGACGATGATCTGCGCAACGAAATGCGGAGGGAGCAAGAGGCCGAATTCAGCCTATCGTATGCCAAGGGCTTGCTGAACAACAATCTCTATGACCGTATGAGCTTCTTTTGGAGCAACCATTTCGTTACGGAACTCGACATTTACGAATGCAATCCCTTTCTCTATCGTTATATCAATTGCCTGCAACGTAATGCTTTAGGCAATTTCAAGACTTTTGTCAGTGAAATCGGACGTACCGATGCTATGCTGTATTATTTGGATGGTGTGTACAACAATCGCCACAATCCCAATGAAAATTACGGTCGTGAACTTTATGAGCTTTTTACCCTAGGCGAAGGTAACGGCTACACCGAACAGGATATCATCGATACGGCCCGGGCCCTCACAGGATATGTGGAACGCGGCGAACTGGGCTGCGAACCGGTCACCTTTGTTGCGGATCGACACGACGAAGGTTCAAAGACTATACTCGGCCAAACCGGCAATTGGGGCTATGACGATGTTATCAATATTCTTTTTGAGCAACGCCCGGACGAGATTGCCGAGTTCATCTGTCGAAAGCTCTACGAATTTTTCGTGCACCCCGATTCGAAGGATGCTGCCGGTAATGCCCAGACCATTATTTCAGGTATGGCGACGACCTTTGTAGGGAACGACTTTGACATTGCTCCCGTATTGTCCCAACTTTTCAAGAGCCAGCATTTTTTTGATGACGATGCCATTGGGGTAATCATTAAAAGTCCCATCGACTTTTATTTCAATTTTTTAAAGGAAAGCGGTTTTGCCCATGACGATACCACCGTGGCCAGCTTGGTCAATTACGCCGGATTACTGAGCCAAAGGCTGTTCGACCCTTTTGATGTCGCCGGATGGCAGCGCAACCGTCAATGGATCAATACGAATTTTATGATCGGGCGATGGCTGACCATTCAAACTATTTTACAGGATTTCTTTGACGCTGACGACGAACAGTTCCGCGCTTTGGGCCAATCGATTACCGGTAATGATGGACTCACCAGCAACAACCCTGACCTCATTGCCCGACAGATTATCGATTTCATTCTTCCCAAGGGATTGCTTAACGAGCTGGAATATGAAAAGGCATTTGCCATTTTTAGGGGCGATATACCACCCCAATATTTTGAAGGCGGAAGCTCTCCGACTTGGACGTTGGCAATCGCCATGGAAGCTCCGACCCAAGTATTCAATCTGATGCAGTACCTTGCCCGACAACCCGAATTTCAACTAAAATAACCTACGATCATGTGCGATACCCACGATATTAGCCCCCATAAAGGCCTCGAACACGAAGGCCATGACCTTGAACACAAAAATTGGAACCGACGCTCCTTTTTACAGGCCTTGGGCATTGCAGGCTCCGGTTCGATGATGCTGGGCAGCAATTTTCTGACCGCTTCAGCCCCATCCCCCTTGACTGCGGCCATTGCCGATTCCGACACCGACAAAATATTGATATTGATTCGCTTGTCGGGTGGTAATGACGGCCTGAGTACGGTCATCCCCTTCGAACAATACGATGCTTACGCCAATGCGCGCCCCAATATTTACATTCCCGAGAGTAAGGTGCTAAAATTGACCGATGAATTCGGGGTGCCTTCCTATATGAAAGCCTTGGAACCCATGTGGGGCGATGGGCAGTTCAAAGCCGTACACGGTGTCGGCTATGAAGGCCAAAGTCTTTCACATTTTACTGGATCCGATGTTTTTGCCAATACCGATTTGACCTCAACGGGATTCAGCGGATTGAATACCGGATGGATGGGTAGACATTTTGAGCAATGTTATCCCGATTACTTGATCAATCCGCCCGCAGCTCCTGCAGCCATACAGATCGGCCAGTTCGGAAGTCTGGTATTTGAAGGCGAGGAAACCAATTACGCCTTTGTCACCTCGAACGTCGAACAATTGGAAGAGATTGCCGAATCGGGAGTGGTTTATGGGCTAGAGGAGAACTTATTCGGAGATTGTATGTACGGCGACCAGCTAAAATTTTTGAGGGGTGTTGCCAATACCACCTACGAATATTCCGGCGTCATTCACGAGGCATGGTCCCGCGGCCAGAACCAAGTGGAATACCAAAAAAACGGGTTTGCCCGTCAATTGGCCCTTTTGGCCCGCTTGATCAAGGGCAATCTGGGCACGAAGGTCTATATGATCTCCATGGGAGGTTTCGACACCCATGGCAACCAGCCCTTGGCCCACGAGCGATTGATGAGTAACATGTCTATCGCCATCGATAATTTTTACGAAGACCTTGGCTTTACGCAACAAGACGAGAAAGTACTGAGTATGACCTTCTCCGAATTCGGAAGACGTATTTTCGAGAACGGTTCGAACGGTACCGACCATGGCAAAGCGGCCCCTACCTTATTCTTCGGAAAAGGTTTGGAGGGAAGTGCCTTTGTTGGAGAACATCCCACCTTGGACAACCCCGATGGACGCGGTAATCTGGAATATACGATGGATTTCAGGGATCTATACGCCACAGTTTTGGCGGAATGGCTCTGTGTGCCTATTCCTTTAGTAGAACAGCACCTGCTCGACCACCCTTACGCACCGGTAAACTTAGGATTCAATTGTAGCGGCACGGATTTTCCCGATATTGTGTACAGCGATGATGCCCCAACGTTTCCCGACCAACCCACGGCTGAAACCGATGAACCCGTGATACCGAATGCGGATCAGCTGAACAGCATGGTGCATAAACCTTTTTATCCTACCGCACAAACTCCGCACATTTATTTGGAGATGCCGGTTACCGCACATGTAGATATCGAATTGTTCAACATTCTGGGGCAACGGGTAGGTACGGTCAAAAACGCCATAATGAGCGAAGGGCCTAACGAAATCAACATACGGGAAAATATGCCCGGGCATTTGGCAGCGGGTAAGTACATTTACCGTATTCGGGTGCAAGATCATAAAATGAGTAAGTCGGTGATGATGTCCTGACCCGTAAAAAATGGTATTTTTGTGGCCTAATTTTAATTTGATGGCCGAGAACCAAGAGTATCCCCAACGCTATACGATTACTGCCGCACTACCCTATACCAATGGCCCGATTCATATCGGGCATTTGGCAGGCGTCTACGTACCTGCCGATATTTACGCCCGATATTTACGTTTGACCGGCAAGGATATACTTTTTGTGGGCGGTAGCGACGAGCATGGCGTCGCCATTTCGATGAAGGCCAAAAAGGAGGGCGTTTCCCCCAAGGAAATCATAGATAAGTACCATGGTATCATTAAAAAGTCCTTTCAGGATTTTGGGATTACCTTCGATAACTATTCCCGTACCTCTGCGGAAGTCCACCATCAGACCGCTTCCGATTTCTTCAAAAAATTATATGAACAGGGTGATTTTATAGAGGAAACCACCGCCCAGCTCTATGATGAGGAAGCCCAACAGTTTCTGGCCGATCGCTTTGTCGTCGGTACCTGCCCAAAATGCGGCCATGAGGAAGCTTACGGCGACCAATGTGAAAATTGTGGTTCTTCCCTGAACGCCACTGACCTTATTAATCCTAAATCGACCATAACTGGAAGTATTCCGACCACCAAGGAGACCAAACACTGGTTCTTGCCCTTGGACAGGTACGAAGGTTTTTTACGGAAATATATTCTCGAAGGCCACAAAAACGATTGGAAACCCAACGTCTACGGCCAGTGCAAAAGCTGGATCGATGGTGGATTAGAGCCCCGCGCCGTGACCCGTGACCTCGACTGGGGCATTCCCGTGCCCATTAAAGGCGCCGAAGGCAAGGTGCTTTACGTTTGGTTCGACGCCCCCATCGGCTATATTTCATCGACCAAGGAATGGGCCGAACGCGAAGGGAAGGATTGGGAGCCCTACTGGAAAGATCAAGACACCAAGCTTGTACATTTTATAGGAAAGGATAATATTGTTTTCCACTGTATCATTTTCCCATCCATCTTAAAGGCCCACGGCGATTTTATCGTTGCTGATAATGTGCCCGCCAATGAATTCCTGAACCTTGAGGGCAACAAACTCTCTACCTCCAAAAACTGGGCAGTCTGGTTGCACGAGTATCTGGAAGAATTCCCCGATATGCAGGATGTCTTGCGCTATACGCTAACAGCCAACGCCCCCGAAACAAAGGACAACGATTTCACTTGGAAAGACTTTCAGGCCCGTAACAACAACGAGCTAGTAGCCATATTTGGTAATTTTATTAACCGCGTGGCCGTTCTGACCCATAAATATTATGATGGTGTAGTGCCAGAGCCTTCCGATTTCACTGAAGTCGACACCGAAACGCTGGCTGCCCTTCGAAAATTCCCAGAAACCATTTCCAGTTCCATCGAACGCTACCGGTTTCGAGAGGCCAGCCAAGAACTGATGAACCTAGCACGTTTAGGCAACAAATATCTTGCCGACGAGGAGCCGTGGAAAGTTATTAAAGAAGATGAAGAGCGCGTCAAGACCATCATGTTCGTAGCCCTACAAATTGCAACTGCGTTAGCGGTTTTGAGCGAGCCTTTTTTGCCGTTTACCTCTAAGAAGTTGAAAAATATCTTGAATATCGCTTTGGTTACTATCAGCGACCGCACTTCAGTTGCGCTGGACGAGCAAAACACGATGACTGGGCATGGCTCGTCGAAAGACAGGCGTAGCTCAAGTCACAATTGGGACTGTGTTTCAAAAAATGAAGCCCTCCTGAAATCAGGCCATCGATTGAACAAAGCCGAACTCCTCTTTCGAAAAGTCGAGGATGAAGAAATTCAAAAACAACTGGATAAATTGGAGGTTACTAAAAAATCGAATGCCTCGACTGCGCTCGGCATAGGCTCCGAGGTAGATGCTGAATCTGGATTAAAGACAGTTTTAATGCCACAAAAAGATACCATTACCTTCGACGACTTCACCAAACTAGATATCCGTGTCGGCACTATCGTCGAAGCCGAAAAAATGGCCAAGACCAAGAAATTAATGGTATTGAAAGTCGATACCGGACTCGATACCCGTACCATCGTTTCAGGAATTGCGGAGAGTTTTACGGCCGAAGAGATTATCGGCAAGAAAGTGACCGTTTTGGTCAATTTAGCTCCGAGGGCCTTACGAGGTACTGACAGTGAGGGTATGATTTTGATGACCGAGCGTAAGGATGGGAAGTTAGTTTTTTTAAACCCTGATTCGAATGGGGTCGGCAATGGTGTAAGCATTAGCTAAAATTTTAATTTTTTATATAGTGTTTAACCGTACTGCCGGTCGGCAGGCACAGTCGAGCACTTAGCGACATGCATAGGCACCGCTAATGAACGGCCGCATAAAACTCGGCCAAGCCCAACGAGACGAGTCAAAGTCCTTTGGCACAAAACTATATCTTCTATGAACCTCATCCCCTACCTAACTAAATACACCAAACTCCCCCAAAAAAGCATCCAAAACACGGTCGAACTTCTCGATCAGGACTGCACAGTGCCCTTCATTTCCCGCTACCGCAAAGAAAAGACAGGCAATCTCGATGAAGTCCAGATTGGGGACATAGTTAAATGCAAAGCAGAATTCGAAGCCTTGGAAAAACGAAAATCGACTGTTTTAAAGGCTATCGAAGAGCAAGATGCTTTAACGGATGAGCTTCGTCAAAAAATTGAGGGTTCAGAAGATTTGAACAGTCTCGAAGACCTGTATCTCCCTTTCAAAAAAAAACGCAAGACCAAAGCGGAGACCGCCCGAAAAAACGGATTGGAACCTTTGGCGAAAATTATCATGGCCCAGAACCATAACCATATCGACCAGATAGCAACCCAATATTTGAATAAGGAAGTTAAGAACGAAGACGAAGCCTTAGAGGGCGCCCGCCACATCATTTCCGAATGGCTGAACGAGCGTATCTCGGTCCGGAACCAGATCCGGAACCAGCTCGAACGTTCGGCCATGTTAACGACCAAAGTCATCTCGTCAAAAAAAGAAGATACTTCGACTGCGCTCAGTACAAGCGAGAAAGCGCAAAAATATCGGGATTATTTTGATTGGAGCGAGGCCTTAAAACGTTGTCCGTCGCATCGATTATTGGCAATTCTTCGGGCGGAGAATGAGGGTTTTATACGGGTCAAGATTGAAATCGACCATGACTACATCCTATCCAAAATAGCGGACCTTGTCATCAAATCGAACAATTCTACCACGCCGCATGTTCGTTTGGCGCTCGAAGATGCTTACAAGCGGTTGCTCTTTCCATCCTTATCCAACGAGATACTGAAATCCGCAAAAGAAAAAGCGGATGACGAGGCCATAGATGTATTCACCAAAAACTTAAAACAATTACTTCTAGGGGCGCCTTTGGGCGAAAAACGCATTCTCGCTATCGATCCGGGGTTCAGAACTGGCTGCAAAATAGTGTGCTTAAGTGCCCAAGGGGAATTGGAACATAATGAGACCATTTATCCGCATGCGCCCCAGAACAAAAGTACGGAAGCTATTAAAAAAATTAGCTCTCTTTGTGATGCCTATAAGATTGAAGCTATAGCCATTGGTAACGGAACGGCTTCTAGGGAAACCGAGCGACTGGTAAAGCGTGTCCATTTTAAAAATCCGGTCGAGGTATTTGTGGTAAGCGAGGCTGGTGCTTCAATTTATTCCGCTTCTAAAATTGCACGAGAAGAATTTCCCAATTACGACGTGACTGTTCGAGGTTCGGTTTCTATAGGGCGTCGCTTGGCCGATCCATTGGCCGAATTGGTGAAAATCGATGCCAAATCAATTGGAGTCGGGCAATACCAACACGATGTAGATCAAAGCAAACTTCAAACTTCATTGGTTAGTGTGGTCGAAAGCTGTGTGAATTCCGTCGGGGTCAATATCAACACAGCTAGCGTTCCCCTATTGAGCTATGTATCGGGCATCGGTGCGAAATTAGCCGAAAATATAGTGGCATATAGGACCGAAAATGGCACTTTCGTAGATAGGGCCAGCATTAAGAAAGTCCCCCGCTTAGGTGGAAAAGCTTTTGAACAAGGTGCTGGATTTCTGCGGATAAAAGATGGTCAGCATCCTTTGGATGATTCTGCGGTACATCCTGAGAGTTATGATATCGTCAAACAAATGGCCAAGGATAACGGAATCTCTATTTCCGATTTAATAGGAAACAAAAAACAACTGCAACAAATCGATCTGGACAGTTACCGCACGGAAACCGTGGGCCTCCCCACCCTTCAGGATATCATCGAAGAACTTGAAAAGCCCGGACTCGACCGTCGTAAAAAGGCAAAGGTGTTTACTTTCGACCAAAACATACGCAGTATTACAGATGTTCGGGAGGGTCAACTGATTCCGGGTATTGTGAACAACATCACCAATTTTGGCTGTTTTGTAGATATCGGCATTAAGGAAAGCGGACTTATCCACGTTTCCAACCTTTCGGATACTTTTGTAAAGGATGTCAACGAACATGTGTACCTGCATCAACAGATAATCGTAAAAGTTATATCCGTAGATATTTCAAGAAAACGAATTCAGTTGGCGCTCCATAAGGAGTAGTTGCTTTGACCGAAGAGACCCCAGAGGTTTGTACCCACAAATTTATACAGGCGATTCGTCTTTTAAATTCCTTGAGAAAACTTTTAGGTATTTGCCGATAAAACTTTTATACCATGCTTAAAATCGCCTTTCATCCCATCTACAAATACCCCTTGCCCGAAGGTCATCGCTTTCCGATGTTGAAGTACGAACTTTTGCCAGAACAGTTGCTGCACGAGGGCACTTGTACGCCCGGCAACTTTTTCGAACCTGAAATACCCAATGATAAGTACATCGTGGCAGTTCATGATCCGGAGTATTTTTATGATTTGCTGAATATAAAGATTCCACCTAAGGAAGCCCGTAAAATTGGCTTCCCGTTGACGGAAGATTTGGTGCAGCGCGAACGGATTATTGCCGATGGAACGATGAAAGGCTGTGAATTTGCCCTTGAACACGGGGTCGCCATGAACATCGCCGGGGGTACGCATCATGCCTACAGCAATCGTGGAGAGGCCTTCTGTATGCTGAACGATCAGGCCATCGGGGCTCGTTATATACAGGCAAAGAGGCTGGCGAAAAAAATTCTGATCGTAGACCTCGATGTGCATCAGGGTAACGGTACGGCAGAAATATTCCGGGACGATGCATCCGTATTTACCTTTTCGATGCACGGAGCAGGTAATTATCCCTTTAAAAAAGAAAAGTCAGACCTTGATATTCCCTTGAAAAAGAATACGGGCGATGCTACCTACCTATCCATCCTTAAAAAAACCCTTCCTAACCTGATATCCACCGAAAAACCGGATTTCATCTTTTATCTCTGCGGGGTAGATGTGATCGCATCCGACAAATTGGGCACGCTAGCCCTAACAGTCCAAGGCTGCCGACAACGGGACGAATTTGTGCTGGAAACCTGCCATAAACTCGAAATTCCGGTACAATGTAGTATGGGCGGTGGCTATTCTCCCGATATCAAAACTATAGTTGACGCGCATGCCAACACTTTTCGGACTGCTCGGCAAATTTTCATTTGAACGACGACGCCAGATTCTCTGTAAATATTCGAAAAACGGCGATGCCCCAATCATCTGAATTTTCAATAAAGCACCCGATTACATTACTGATACCTTTACTACCGGGCGCGGAAAATGAGACATAATCCGTTCTCCCTAATCAAGTTTTTCAATAGATTGCTTCGCTTCACAAGCATTGACGGCACATTTTTGTAATTTCCCAGATTGGAATCGGTTTCCAAATCAAGGGCATCCTTAAAAAACCTGCTTCCTGAAAACCTCCCGAAATTTCCGGATTGAGAACCATGACATCAAACATACTTTACATCCTTCCTACTATGAAGTCAATATTCGTCCATTTAGTATCGCTGGCCATTTTAGCCGTTTTATTTTCCTGTAAAGTAAAACAGGCCGAGAAAAATCCTGTTGAAAATATCCCTAAAGAAAATACATCCCAAAAAATAAAATCGATTTTCGATACCGAATAGTCTTGAAAAGTCAAGTAAATGCTTTTTTAAATTCAAAAACATCCGTGCGCGGTGGGATAAATCATTTTGTTATGCTCTTTATGAAAAAAATAGTCCCTCTATTCTTACTTATCTTCACTAATTTTTCGTTTTCCCAGGATACGATACCCATGCCCGATGAAACACGATGGGATATGTTCAAATACGATTTTGTCACAATTTTTAAGGGGATAGGCCATTCGTATGCAAGACCATTTCATTGGCAAGGTAAACAATGGGTACAGTTTGGAGGTGTAGTGGCGGGTACCGCATTGGTCTATACAGCAGACTATGAAACCTCAAGGTTTATCAGGGCGAATCGTGAGAGTGTACCGAAGTGGGTACGCGATTATGGTTCGCTCTATGGGAATCCATCTAACAATTTTCTGGCTACGACGGGAGTATATGCGGTCGGCCTCTTTACAAAAAATGAAAAGCTGAGACGTACCGGGGTATTGTTGGTAGCCTCATCTGCCTCTGCCGGCCTATTGCAACAAGTACTTAAATCTGCCGTAGGTCGAGCAAGACCCGAAGCCGGACTTGGAAAAGATACCTTCGACCCATTCAATTCGAGCCGAAGCTTCCATTCGTTCCCCTCCGGCCACGCTTTAATGGCTTTTACCAATGCCTATGCCATCGGCAAACAGTTTAATAGTCCGTGGGCCAAAGCGGGTATCTACACCATAGGCGCCATACCCGGGATATCCCGCATTTGGGACGGACAACATTGGCTTAGCGATTTTGTCTTTGCTATAGCCATTAGCGTCGCCACGGTTGAATCCATTGACCATTATCTCGACCGCAAGTATAACAAGAAGTATAATGATGAAGCGGAACGACAAGCCTATCTGAAGGACAAGAAAACCCGCTGGGACCTGAACTTTGGGGCGGGGACCGTTGGGGTCGCGATTCGGTTTTAAGTTGATATAAATCAACCATTGAAATGGGTATAGGAATTGTCTATTTTTCCCTAATTTTAGTCATAACAGATTAAAAAAACTTTTATGAAAAGGCATTTTATTTCTATTCTCTTCTGTTTTATAGGAGGTTTTCTTCTTATGGCGCAAGAGGGCAATAGGTCGGAACTGACTATCAAACAGATTATGCAGGGCGATGACTTTGTCGGCCATCTTCCCTCAAATGTACAATGGTCATCCGATGGAGAAACCATTTATTTTGACTGGAATCCCGAGGCCGTTTATAGCGACTCGTTGTATGCCTTTCAACTTTCAACCGAAAAAATCAAGAAGGTAGACTTTGAGACGGAATATAACCTACCCCCGACACGCGGTAGCTTTAACACCAAGAGAACCCAAAGAATTTACTCGAAAAATGGCGATATTTTTATCAAGGATGCCGCTTCTCATTCCATTACCCCGATAACCAAAACTAAAGAGGATGAAGGCAGTCCGCACTTTACGGAAAACGAAACACTAGTCGCTTACATCAAAAACAATGATATGTATACTTGGGACATCGCCACTGGAACAACCACCCAAATGACGGACTTTGCCGGCAAAAAAGAAGACGCCAAAAAGAAAAGCAGCAAAGACGAATGGCTTTATGAAGACCAACTGGCCCTATTCGAGGTATTGCGCGAACGCAAGGAAAAAGCAGACCGCCACGATACCCTTATGAAGCGCGAAGACTTAAAAAGGCCCCTTGCCATCCATACGGGAGAGAGATCTATCGAAAACCAACAAATGAGTCCCAATGGAAAATACGTAACCTATCTTACCGTGAAAAAGACCGAGAAAGAAGGCACCATCATGCCCCGATATGTTACGGAATCAGGCTACACCGAAAATAAAGACACCCGATCTAAAGTTGGCGATGAACCCGATATCTACCAAATGTTTATTTACGATATTATTCATAGGAGGGTAGATTCCGTGGATTTAGGCAATTTAGAAGGTCTCGATTATGTGCCTGAATACACCAAAGACTATCCCGACAAGCCTTATAAAAGCAAGAATCGTATCGGATATATTTCGGAACCAGTGTGGAGTTCCGATGGTGAAAATGCGATTTTGAACATCACTTCCAATGATTATAAAGACCGATGGATCGTATTGCTCAATGTAAAGGAGGGTACCGTTACCAATCTCGACCACCAACGCGACAAGGCTTGGATCGGCGGTCCAGGTATCAGTAGTTGGGGCGGAAGTTCGTTGGGATGGATGCCCGACAACCAACGTATTTGGTTTCAATCGGAAAAAACAGGGTATTCGCATCTCTATACCATGAACATAGCTACCAAGAAAACGGAGGCCTTGACCTCGGGAACCTACGAAATCAATGAGCCAAAAATATCAAATGACAAAAAGCATTGGTATTTTACGGCGAACAAAAACCATCCGGGCGACCGTCAGTTTTACAGCATGCCGATTACCGGCGGACAGCTCACCCAATTGACCGATAGGACGGGAAATAATGAAGTGACCCTTTCTCCCGATGAAAAGCAAATGGCGATTCTATTCTCCTATTCCAATCAGCCTACGGAGCTGTTTGTAAAGAAAAACCCTGTGTTTTCTAAAAAAGTGGAAGCTGCAAAACAGATCACCGAATCGACCACCGAGGTCTTCAAAAAATACGACTGGAGAGATCCGGAGATCATCACGTTCAAGGCGGATGACGGAGCCGATGTGCACGCACGATTGTACCGACCAAAAGAGGATGTAAAAAATAAGGCCGCCATAATTTTTGTCCACGGCGCAGGCTATCTGCAAAACGCCCACAAATGGTGGAGTTCTTATTTCAGGGAATATATGTTCCATAATCTGTTAGTTGACAATGGCTATACAGTGCTAGATATTGATTACCGAGGCAGTGCCGGGTATGGCCGTGATTGGCGCACCGGAATTTACCGTCACATGGGCGGAAAAGACTTATCCGATCAAGTCGACGGGGCTGAGTTTTTAGTAAGCGAACACGGAATCGATAAAGACAAGATTGGCATATATGGCGGTTCGTACGGCGGTTTTATTACACTAATGGGTATGTTCAACGCACCCGAAACCTTTGCTGCGGGCGCGGCAATCCGCTCCGTAGGCGATTGGGCGGCCTACAACCATGGGTATACGGCCAGAATATTGAACACCCCTGTAACCGATAGCCTGGCCTATCGCAAAAGTTCGCCCATTTATTTTGCCGACGGATTACAAGGGGATTTGCTGATATTACAAGGCATGATCGATGACAACGTACACTATCAGGATATGGTGCGGCTTTCGCAACGCCTGATCGAGCTGGAAAAACACAATTGGGAAATGGCCGTCTATCCCCTAGAAAAGCATGGTTTTGTAGAGCCAAGCAGCTGGACGGATGAATATACCCGTATATTTAATTTGTTTCAGGAGAGTTTGTTGGATACTCCATAAAAATCCTACCCATCCTTAAATCCCGTAACTTTATTCAGATAAAACTAAAAATCATGAAAAAAACCATCACAACCATCCTCTTAGTCCTACTAACCATTCCCCTATCCGCCCAATCAAACTCCCCCAAAAACACTTCTCCGCTTTCCGAAGCTTCCCCTGAAAGCGTTGGTATATCCGCTGAACGTTTGGCCAAAATAGATGCCATGCTCAAAAGCGCCATAGCCGAAAATCAGGTTCCGGGCGCAGTGGCCCTCATTGCCAGAAACGGCAAAATCATATTCCACAATGCGTATGGGATGGCGGACAACAATATAGAAAAAGAAATGAAAAAGGATGCCATATTCAGAATAGCATCCCAGACCAAAGCCATCACCTCAACAGCCGTAATGATGCTTTGGGAGGAAGGAAAATTTCAATTGGACGACCCCATCTCCAAGTACATTCCCGAATTCGGGGAGGCGCAGATACTCGACACTTTTAACGAAGCCGATTCCACTTACACCAGTAAACCCGCAAAAGACCAGATAAGCATCCGAGATCTGATTACCCATACTTCCGGATTAGGATATGGCGTTATCGACGGCGATGAACGTTTTCAGAAAATCTATGCCAAAGCAGGTGTAACCGATTTGTTTACTACCGAGGATATTACTATCGGAGAGAGCGTTAAGAAACTGGCCCAATTGCCCTTGCACCACAATCCAGGTGATGCTTATTCATACAGTGAAGGGCTTGACGTGCTCGGTTATTTCGTCGAGGTTATCTCCGGCCTACCTTTCGACCAATTCTTAAGGACCCGTATTTTTAAGCCGCTCGGTATGAACGATACTTGGTTCTATCTTCCCAAGGAAAAGCACGACCGTCTGGTATCGGTTCAACAGATAAAAGACGGAAAATGGAAAAAATATCCTAAAACCTTTTACGATACCGACTATCCCATCAAAGGAGCCAAACGTTTCTTTTCCGGTGGGGCAGGGCTTTCGAGTACGGCCAAAGATTACGCCACTTTCCTGCAGATGTACCTCAATAATGGCGAATTGAACGGCAAACGTATTTTAAGCAGAACTACCATTCAAAGTATTATGGGCAATCAGACCGGTGACCTTTTCGGTGGCGGCCTGGAATATTACGGACTAGCTTTCGGTGTAGTCAACCAAAACGGACAAGATTCGGGCGGAAGGGGAAGTATGGGCACTTTCGATTGGGGCGGATATTTCAACACCCAATACTTTGCCGATCCGAAAGAGCAGGTAATTGGTGTCTTAATGAAACAGACCCAAGGCGATGTTTCGGATGAAACGGGATGGAAGTTTAGACAAATGGTTTTTGCCGCTGTTGATGACTAGCGTAATTGCGAGAAGCCATCGGCAATTCACCAGTAAGAAAATGGTTGTGGCGACGCGGCAATCTGTTGAGCCTTCTACGCTTTCGAACAAAACGCGGCGACGCGGCAATCCATTTAGCATCCTAGTAGGTTGAACAGATTGCCGCGTCGCCTTTGTATTACCAACTAACTTCAACCTGCTGCCCGGCTTCTCGCAATGACGCGCTTCAAAGACCCCTTTCAAGCTCGGCAACCCGCGCCACGGTTTTGACCAAGCGGTGATGGTTTTTGACAAAGGGGTTCGTTTTGTCCCAGACATAGCCGGCCAACACTGCGCAGATTTGGGCTTTGATCACAGGGTTTTCATTGCTATCGAAAAAGATGGTCTGTAAATTTCCCGTGTACCATTCCTTTACATAGGTGGAAAAAACCTCAACGCCATCTTTCATGTGTTCGGCATACTCGTTCTCCCAATCTACGGTTTCGCCTTTCAATTGCTGGGCTATCAATTTGGCGGCGACTAAAGAGGATTCAGTGGCAAAGGTTACGCCTGATGAGAATACGGGGTCTAAAAACTCGGCGCTGTTTCCCGTCAGCACATAGCCATCCCCATAAAGCTGTTTGACCGATTTGGCGATGTTCTTAATCATTTTCGGCTCGAATTCGTAATCAACGCCATCGAAACGGTCAAAATAATACGCTGACAACTTCATCATTTCCCGAAGTTTTTGGGTATTGTCGCCTTCGAAAGATTCCAAATATTCCGTTGGGCCTACATAGCCAATGCTGGTATAGCCGTTAGAAAAAGGAATGACCCATAGCCAGGTGTCGAGGCTTACGATATCGAAGGTGATGATGGTACCCTCACGACCTTCCGGACGATTTATTTCTTTGACGTGGGTAAAGATGGAGGAGTGTTTGGGGATTTCCGAAGGTTTGTCCAGATCCAGCAACCGTGGCAATACTCTGCCATGTCCGCTTGAATCGACGATGTATTTGGCGGAAACGGTCGAAAGCTGTCCATCGGAATCCTTAATCGTCGTCGTTGAATCACTGCCGTTGAATTCCACGGCAACGACTTCCTGCTCAAAAGCGATATCTACGCCCCATCCTGTTAAAGTATCCGTCAGGGTCTTGTCAAAATCGGCTCGCGGTACTTGCCACGTCCAGTCCCATCCTTCCGTATATTTTTTACTGAAGTCGAAATTACAGATTTTATCGCCTCGCATAAACCGGGCGCCTGCCTTGACCTCAAAATTCTGTTCCTTTAGAGCATCTAAAAGTCCGACCTCCTCGAAATGTTCCATACAGCGGGGCAAAAGGCTTTCCCCAATAACAAATCTAGGAAACTTACTTTTTTCAACGACCTTTACGTTTAATCCTTGATTATGAAGATAGGCAGCGGATACAGCTCCCGAAGGTCCGGCACCGATAATGAGTACATCGACATGTTTATTTTTCATCACTAGTTACTTTCTCTTGAAGTTTGGAGTATCTCACTGAGATTGAAAGTAAAAATACAATAATCATTGCCCAATTGTTATAAATTTGCATATCAAAATCGATATTTTTGCCCCCCGATTAAAGGAAACAAGAATAGAAGCCGATTGTGCTTCTCTAGATTCAACCGACCAAAATGCCAAAAATCAAGGGAAAATTAGGAATACAGGATTTTTACGATACCATATTCGATGGGCAACCGATCACCATTGACCCAAAGACCATCAAAACCGTGCAAGAAAGTTTCGATTTTCTGAAGGATTTTTCGAAAAATAAGGTTATCTATGGTGTTAACACGGGCTTCGGGCCCATGGCGCAGTATAAGATCAAAGATTCCGAGACCATTCAACTGCAGTACAACCTCATCCGCAGCCATGCCTCCGGAACGGGAAACCCGATTCCCCCAAAATATGTGAAAGCAGCCATGTTGGCGCGATTGAACACCCTTAGCTTGGGCAATTCGGGTGTTCACATCTCGGTCATTGAGACCATGACAACCTTGATCAATAAAGACATCACTCCCCTGATTTACGAGCACGGTGGCGTAGGCGCTAGTGGCGATCTCGTTCAGTTGGCACATTTGGCCCTGGTACTGATCGGCGAAGGCGAAGTATTTTTTAAGGGCGATAGAAGACCTACCGTAGAAGTGTTTAAAGAGGAAGGCATACAACCCATATCCGTAAAATTACGAGAAGGTCTGGGGCTGATCAACGGCACTTCGGTCATGACGGGAATCGGTGTCGTGAATACCATCTACACCCGCCGCCTTCTAGAATGGATGATTGCCTGCTCATCGGCCATCAACGAAATCATGCAGGCCTACGACGACCATCTTTCCGAAAACCTGAACCACACCAAAAAGCACAAGGGGCAGCGTGAAATCGCGAGATCTATGCGGAGCCATTTAAAGGACAGTTCCCTGACCCGAAAGCGTGAACACCATTTGTATACCGATAACAACGGGGTTTCGGTTTTCGAAGAGAAGGTACAAGAATATTATTCCATACGCTGTGTGCCACAGATACTTGGGCCGATACTCGACACCCTGAACGAGGTCGAACGTGTTCTAATGGCAGAGGTGAATTCCGCCAACGACAACCCCATTGTCGACGCAGAACGAAAGAACGTGTATCATGGCGGGAATTTTCACGGCGATTATGTATCCCTTGAAATGGACAAGCTAAAAATTGTCGTGACCAAGATGAGTATGCTCGCGGAACGGCAGTTAAACTATCTTCTGAACCATAAATTGAACGATATCCTTCCCCCTTTCGTGAATTTAGGTACTTTGGGACTGAATTTTGGGATGCAGGGCGTACAGTTCACGGCCACATCTACGACGGCGGAAAACCAGATGTTGAGCAACCCGATGTACGTGCACAGCATTCCTAATAATAACGATAACCAAGATATTGTGAGTATGGGTACCAACGCAGCCCTGATTACCAAAAAAGTTATCGAAAACGCCTACGAGGTCATCGCGATAGAGATGATTACCGTGGTCCAGGCTATCGAATATCTGGAGGTACAGGATAAGGTATCCTCAAAAACAAAAAGCATGTACGATGTCGTTCGTAACATCGTTCCCCCTTTCAAAAAAGACGAAATTATGTATCCCTATGTTAACCAAGTGAAAGATTTTATCACTAACCATAAGAACGTTTAAAAAAGAGAAAAGACTTTATGGTACTTTTAAATTAGTCTCTTATCTTTATTCTCTAGTGTTTAAAAACTAAAACCACACATCATGAAAACAAAGTACATTTTAATTGTTACAGTACTCGCAACCACTTTTACCAGCTTTGCCCAAGAACTGGCTTTGGTTCGGGAAGATGGCAATTTTGGCTATATCGACAAAGCCGCAAAATATGTGATCGAACCTGAATTTGACGATGCCAAATCGTTTTCCGATGGTCTCGCCGCGGCCGAGCAGGAGAAAAAATGGGGCTTTATCGATGCTTCCGGAAAATGGGCCATCGAACCCCAATACGATAAGGTCAAGTATTTTAATTCCGGCTATGCCTTGGTTTTAAAGGAGGACCAATGGCAATACATCGACAAAAAAGGACAAGCGCTTGAAATTCCCACTACCACCGACAAACTATACGATTTTGAGGAAGGCGTCGCCCTTTTCAGGGATGGCGATAAAATAGGACTTCTTGGAACAGACGGAAAACTCGTTTTGAAACCTACCTATGATGCTGTCAAGGGCATTAAGAACGGCCACGCCAAGGTAGAAAAGGGAGATCTGTGGGGCATGATCGATACTAAAGGTAACGAGATAATACCTGCCGAATATGAGGATATCGACAACACATGGTCAGCAAATGGCGTCTACGGAAAAAAAGGTGGCGTGTATGGTATCATCCATGAGGGGAAATTCAATCCCATCGACGGTGCAACGAATGTTTGGTCTTTTCATGAAAACTCCAAATTGACCTATGCCGAAAAGGATAAAAAAGTAGGCTTTGTCAACAGCAGCGGAGAATGGGTCATCGAACCGCAATTCGATAAGGCAAGGGCTTTTTCGGACGGATTGGCCCCTGTCGCCAACGGTAAGAATTGGGGCTATATCAATGAGAAGGGGGAAATGGTCATCGAACCGCAATTCCGCGATGCGGAGATTTTTTCGGATGGTCTTGCTCCTGTCAAGGACAAGGACTGGGGCTTTATCGACACCTCCGGGAAACTGATCATTCCCATGGATTATGATATTACGGCCGGATTCGCCTTTCTGTCCGGAAAGAACGACAAAGGATTTATCAATGGCTTGACCCGGGTAAAAACTAAAAAGGGATGGGGATTTCTGGATAAGAACGGGAAGCTGCTAGGTGATACCTGGTTTGAAAATGTAGAACCTTTTGAAGTGATAAAGTAAAAAGAAGGGTTTTAGGTATTTTACGGTTTCCCTAGAATTTATATCTTAAATGCATGCAAGACAAAAAAGCGGAAAAGCAAAAATTCGCGTTGGTGACGGGCGGATCACGGGGAATCGGAAGGGCAATCTGTATTCAGTTGGCTAAAGACTCCGAATATCACATCCTCATCAATTACAACAGCAACGAAACCGCCGCGAAAGAAACGCTGAAATCGGTCGAAGAAGCAGGTGGCCAAGGCGAACTTATGCCCTTTAACGTCACCGACGCCGAAAACGTAAAATCAACTTTAGATGCTTGGCACAAAACCAATCCAAATGCCATTATCGAAGTCATCGTAAACAACGCGGGAATTACCCAAGACGGCATGTTCATGTGGATGAAAGCGGAAGATTGGTCGAAGGTCATCGATACCAGCCTCAACGGGTTTTTTAATGTCACGAACCATCTGATACAAAAACTATTGGTCAACAAATACGGCCGGATTATCAACATGGTATCCGTATCCGGATTAAAAGGCACGCCCGGTCAAACCAATTATTCCGCTGCCAAGGGCGCGGTTATCGGCGCGACCAAGGCCTTGGCGCAAGAGGTCGCCAAGAGAAACGTTACGGTCAACGCCGTGGCCCCCGGATTCATTTCTACGGATATGACCCAAGATTTGGACGAAAAGGAACTCAAGAAAATGATACCCGCCAATCGGTTCGGTACCGCTGAAGAAGTAGCTCATTTGGTCTCTTTTTTAGCCTCCGATAAGTCCGGATACATCACGGGCGATATCATTAACATCAATGGAGGCATCTATTCTTAACGGTAATGTAAGTGATTGCTGACACCCAAAGAAAAAGCTTCCCAAATCACAAAGGCATGGCTTCCATCTATATCCGGTGGAAAAAATAAACGTTTCTTGAAAACGGACAATTTTCTGCATTAAACTCCGTTAGAATCCCTAACTTTAGTATATTAAAACCCAAGCAACAACCAAGACAAAAGAATGAGTAGAGTAGTAATCACGGGTATGGGCATCTATTCCTGTATCGGAAAAAATCTCGATGAGGTCACGACATCGCTTTACGAAGGCCGCTCCGGCATCGTTCATGACCCCGAACGTGATGCTTTTGGATTTCGTTCTCCGATCACGGGCATGGTTGATACCCCTGACCTCAAATCCTTATTATCTAGACGACAGCGTATCAGTATGGGCGAAGAGGCCCAATATGCCTATATGGCCACTATCGAGGCCTTAAAAAATGCCAAGATCGATCAAGATTTCCTCGACAGCAATGAGGTCGGAATCCTTTACGGCAACGACAGTACGGCCAAATCTACCGTAGAATCGGTCGACACCATGCGCGAAAAAGGCGATACCACTTTGGTAGGCTCCGGAGCCATTTTTAAGTCGATGAACTCCACAGTCACCATGAACCTTTCCACGATTTTCAAACTCCGTGGCATCAATCTGACCGTTAGCGCCGCCTGCGCCAGCGGATCTCATTCGATCGGGCTAGGCTATCACCTGATCAAAAGTGGACTACAAGATTGTATCATTGCTGGCGGAGCACAAGAAATAAATCCCATGGCGATGGGCACATTTGACGGTTTAGGGGTTTTCGCGACGAATACGGAGTATCCTGAAAAAGCGTCCCGGCCATTCGACAGGGACCGGAACGGATTGGTACCCAGCGGTGGTGGTGCGAGTTTGATATTAGAAAGTTACGAATCGGCCGTGAAACGCGGAGCTCCCATTTTGGGGGAAATCGTCGGGTATGGTTTTTCATCCAACGGCGATCATATATCTACGCCCAATGCCGAAGGGCCGACGCGGGCGATAAAACGAGCATTGGAAGATGCGTACCTGTCGGCCTCGGATATCGCATACGTAAATGCCCATGCCACTTCGACCCCGGTCGGTGACGCGAACGAGGCCAAGGCCATTCATGCGGTTTTCGGGGCGAACGCACCCTACGTAAGTTCAACAAAATCAATGACCGGACATGAGTGCTGGATGGCGGGCGCAAGTGAGGTAATCTATTCGATGCTCATGATGCAAAACGATTTTATTGCCCCCAATATCAACTTGGAGAATCCCGACGAGGACTCCGAAAAACTTAACCTTGTTAAGAAAACCCTAAATAAAAAAATTGACGTATTTTTGTCAAATTCATTCGGCTTCGGCGGAACGAATTCGGCATTGATAGTCAAAAAATGTTAGTTGAATATGGTGATGACCAAGGAAAATATAGTTGAAAAGGTAGATGAGTTCCTCATCGATGATTTCGAGGTAGAGGAAGAATCATTGGTGCCGGACGCCAATCTAAAGGATGCCCTTGACCTTGACAGTCTTGATTTTGTAGACCTTGTGGTCGCGGTCGAGAGTAATTTCAGTGTCAAATTGAACGGCGAGGATTTTGTGAACATCCACACCCTCCAGAATTTTTACGACCTTATCGAAAGAAAGCTAGCTTGACCCTTTCTTACAAAACCCAAGATATGGCCACCGAATGGGAAGGAAAATCAAAAGGCACCCTTTTGGGATACCAGATCTACATTTTCTTTCTTCGGAATTTTGGAATTGGCGCAGCCTACTTTTTGCTGCGTTTCGTTATCGTGTACTACACCCTGTTTTCCCCGAGAAGCAATCGTGACACCTATACCTATTTTCGAAAAAGGCACGGCTTTTCAAGAGGGAAAAGTATCTTGAATATCTACAAAAGCTACTATAAGTTCGGACAGACCTTGACCGATAAGGTTGCCATTGCTACCGGCCTACGCGATAAATTTACTTTTACCCATAACGGTATCGAGCATATCGACAACTTGCTTCAAAAGAACCAAGGGGGCATCTTGATCAGTGGCCATGTAGGAAATTTTGAAATTTCGCACTATTTTTTGGAAGATCGCTACCACATTGCCAATATCAGCATGGTGACTACCCACGCCGAGCATCAAGATATTAAGGAATATATGGAGCGTATTTCGGCGAAATCACATTTAAGGTTCATAGTGGTCAAAAACGATATGTCGCATATCTTTAAAATCCATAAAGCCATAGATGAAGGTGGATTGATAGTTTTTACCGGTGACCGCTATCTGCCCGGTTCCAAAACCCTGACCGAAAACTTTTTAGGCAAAAAAGCCAATTTTCCCATGGGACCCTATCTTTTGGCCGCACGATTGAACCTGCCGGTATTGTTCGTGTATTTTATGAAAGGCCCGAGACGCCATTACGACCTCTACGCCCAAACCGCTGAATTTAAGGCGCGGGACGCTCAGGGCCTATTAAAGGAATATACCCAAAGTATGGAGTGTATCCTGAAAAAATATCCGTTACAGTGGTTCAATTATTTTGACTTTTGGGGAGATAGGGAGGGAAAAAGACAAGGGTTATGAAGGAAGTATTAGTCATACACTATTCCCAAACCGGACAATTGACGACCATTTTAGAAAATATGGTCCGTACCATTGCAGGTGACAACATAACTATTTCCTATTTCGATGTCGTACCCGACCCCCAATACGGCTTCCCTTGGAAACCGAAGCGGTTTTACGATGTTTTCCCGGAAACCTTTTTACAGATTCCTGCGCATTTTCATCCTCCTAAGCCCGAAATACTTGACAAAAAGTACGATTTGGTAATTTTGGGATACCAGGTCTGGTATCTGACCCCTTCGATCCCGATAACATCCTTTTTAAAATCGGATTTTGCCGGCAAGCTATTGAAAGACACTCCGGTAATATCAGTTGTGGCCTGTCGAAACATGTGGATCCAGGCACAAGAAAAAATTAAACGCTTATTGGTTTCAGTGGATGCCAATTTGGTCGGACATATCGCCTTGACCGATAGACATATCAACCATATCAGCGTGATTACGATCGAACATTGGATGCTATCGGGGCATAAAGACCGTTATTTGGGTATTTTCCCAAAACCGGGGATTTCGGATAGCGATATCGAAAATGCCGCGAAATTCGGACGTCCCATTAAGGAAGCATTGATGGCAACGGATTTTAAGCCATTACAAAACAATCTTTTACAATTGGATGCCATACGGATAGATCCGCTTTTAGTGCGAACCGACGAAAGAGGCAACGTTCTTTTCTCGAAATGGGCAAACCTCATCATTAAAAAAGGGCCCTCGGGCGACCCTAAACGCGAAAAATGGCTGGGTTTGTTCAAATTTTACCTGAAATTCGCCATCTGGTTCATAGCACCTTTAGTTTTTGTGGTATTTTTGCTCACTTATTTCCCCATGACCAAAAAGCGCAACAGGGAGCGAAAATACTATTCCTCCGTCGCTTTAAAGCAATCATAATGAAGGACGTTTACATTACGAGAATCGCCAAATTTTTGCCCAATCAACCGGTAGATAACGAACAGATGGAAGAAAAGCTGGGCGTTATAGACGGTAGGGTTTCCAAGGCTAGGCGTCTCGTGCTTCGCAATAACAAGATAAAGACCAGATACTACGCCATTGATGAGAACGGCAACGTGACCCATAACAATGCACAACTGACCGCTGCTGCCGTTGAGGCCCTTTGCGATGACGAATTCACTACGAAAGATATTGAACTGTTGTCTTGCGGAACTTCGAGTCCCGATCAGATATTGCCCTCGCACGCCAGTATGGTACACGGTTTTTTGAAGAATCGTAACATGGAGATCAACTCGTCGTCAGGCGCCTGTTGCTCGGGCATGAACGCCTTAAAATACGGCTATCTTTCCGTCAAGGCAGGTCAGACCGAAAACGCCGCCTGCACCGGAAGCGAACGCACCTCTTCGTGGATGAAAGCAGATGTTTTCGAAAACGAGATCGCCCATATGAAATCGTTGGAGGAGAGTCCCATTTTGGCGTTTAATAAGGAGTTTTTACGTTGGATGCTTTCCGACGGCGCTGCGGCCGTACTTCTTGAAGATGCCCCCAACGGGGGGAATCCCTTGAAAATTGAATGGATCGATGGCTATTCTTACGCCCATGAATTGGAAACCTGCATGTACGCCGGGGCCGAAAAGGAAGCGAATGGCCACCTGACACCATGGAGCGAAATACCCGCCGACCAATGGGCGAAAAAATCGCTGTTCGCCATGAACCAAGATACCCGTCTTCTGGGCGATAACATTTTGAAAAAAGGAGTGGACAGCCTAAAACAAGCTTATAAAAAACACAATATCGGCCCTGAGGATGTCGATTATTATTTACCGCATATTTCCTCCTATTACTTTAAACAAGGCCTGTATGATGAAATGAAAACGCAAGGTGTGGAAATGCCTTGGGAAAAATGGTTCCTGAACCTCGAGAATGTGGGTAATGTGGGTGCCGCTTCAATTTATCTAATGTTGGAAGAGCTGATCGCTTCGGGAAAACTCCACAAGGGAGACAAAATTCTCTTCCAAGTGCCCGAAAGTGCCCGTTTCTCTTATATGTACGCTTATCTTAGCGTTTGCTAATGAGCAGGTCGAAACAACATATCGCCGGTGGAGAACTGCTTCAAAACCTTATTCCCCAAAAATATCCTTTTGTCATGGTCGATACCTTGGCAGCGTACAATGAAAAAGGGGTTGTTTCTCATTTTAGGATACCGACAGACAATGTGTTAGTCACCGAGAATATTCTTTCCGCACCGGGCCTGATCGAAAACATGGCCCAGACCATTGCGCTGCACACGGGCTATAAATATCATCTATTAAAAAAACCGATCCCAACGGGCTATATCGGCGCTATCAAAAAGGCCGAGATATTCCACCTGCCCAAAGTATCGGAAACCTTGGTGACCACTATTGAAATTTTACACGACATTATGGGGGTAACCTTAGTACAGGCCAAGGTCGAATGTAATGGTATTTTAATGGCATCAAGTGAAATGAAAACGGTGTTGGCGCAGTAAAATTGGCCGCGCGTCTCGCACTCAATAACTTGTCATACCCATCTTGTGGTAATCATTTTACGCAAATTCTTAATACGTTCTTCGCTTGTCACACGGCGTTCGGCGAATACTCTTTTGAAATGAAAAAAACGCGTTTCGATATTAATATAAAGAATTTTCTACCGCACCGCGAGCCGATGTTAATGGCTACAGTCACCCCATATCTCGACGAAGATTCCGTCGTTACCCATTTTGAAATCCGGGAAGATTGTATCTTTTTAACTTCAGATGGACGCTTATCGGAAAGTGGACTCATTGAAAACGCTGCCCAGGCCAGTACGGCCATCGTAGGCCAAAGTTATTTCGACGATGAAGATATCGAAGGCGTCGGAAATTCCATCATCGGTTACATCAGCGCGATTAAAAAAGCTGAAATTCATGAATTGCCCAAGATAAACGAGCTTTTGGTGACCAAAGCCAACCTACTCTCTAGATATGATACGGGCGACTTGACTATCTGTACCGTTACCTCGTCCACTTTTAGAAATGACGATTTAATCGTAGATTGTACTTTCAATTTTGTGATCCACGAGGTTCAGGATTAAATGGAAGGGGTATTTCGTATTTCCAAAACGGCCCCGGTTAATACAAATTTATTCGAGAATTGCAGAAAGTCTCCCGGCAGGCCGGTTTACATCAGGTAAATCAGCATTGAAGTCATTTAGACTTATTGTTTGGAATCGAGATATTCGGCTTTTTTGACCTAATGAAGTCATTTTTCAGTTGCATAGCCTAAGCTACGGAACTTAAAAAAGACGAAATTAGGGTGAAAAATGTGAATATCGCAGGTAAAAGAAAATGTCTCAACGACTTCATTATCTTCGTCCCATTTTCTAGAAATGATAGGCTATCTTAATACCTTTGTGATTCATGAAAAAGAAGGAAGTTCCACAAGACAAGAGCAATCTTGAAAAGGCCAATATTAAAGATATGGTATATGCCGTTGATGAGAACGGGGAATATACCACCGAACTTAGTACGGGGTGGGAGCCCAAGTCCATCGCCCTCGACAATGCCATTCAAGACATCGAAGAACGTACGGCAGCCGCAAAAGCACGTTTTCTAAATAACGAATCAAGTCCCATTGAATATTATATGGAACTGCATAAAATGGATATCCCAATATTGGCCAGCTATGTCGGTTTATGGCAATGGCGTGTAAAACGGCATCTCAGGCCTTCGGTCTTTCGGAAATTGAAAACAAAGATTTTACAAAAATATGCCGATGTTTTTGAAATTTCTATCGAACAGTTAAAACGGATCGATTGAATAAAGAAGTTAGACGTATAAATCCTACCTCGTCGGCCAAAGCGGTAAGTAACAATATAAAGATTTGAAGAAACCTGATTCCTTGAAGATAGATTTCCACCATAAACAAGCTGCCCATTGTGAAAATGGGGTGGTTTCGAACCTAATGAGGCACAACGGCTTCGAAATCAGCGAACCCATGGTCTTCGGTATTGGGTCAGGCCTGTTGTTCAGCTATCTGCCGTTCATCAAAGTAAACTATGCCCCGGTATTCACCTATAGGATACTACCCGGATTGGTCTTCAACCGCTTCGCTAAAAGAGTGGGCATCAAGGTAAAACGTGAGAAATTCAGCAATCCAAAAAAGGCACAGGCCCGATTGGATGAAAATCTGAAAAACAATAACCCCGTCGGCTTACAGGTAGGCGTGTACAACCTTATTTATTTTCCCGACGAGTACCGTTTCCATTTCAATGCGCATAATATGGTGGTCTACGGAAAAAAGGACGGCGAATATCTTATTAGTGACCCGGTCATGGAAAGTGTGACGTCCTTGACTGAAAAACAGTTGGAAAAAGTTCGATTTGCCAAAGGCGCCTTTGCGCCCAAGGGCCATATTTATTATCCTACCGCCTTTCCCAAAGAACTTGACCTGCAGAATGCCGTCGTAAAAGGCATAAAGCAGACTTGCCGCGATATGACCGCACCTGTACCGATTGTTGGCGTAAAGGCGATTCGGTGGGTAGCCAAAAACATACGGAAATGGCCAAAGAAAATCGGGCCGAAAAAAACCAACCACTATTTAGGTCAAATCGTTCGTATGCAAGAAGAGATTGGAACGGGTGGCGGTGGCTTTCGCTATATTTATGCGGCATTTTTGCAAGAAGCCGCTGATATAGTCAACAACGAAAAACTCAAGGAATTTTCCAAAGAAATGACCGAAATCGGGGATTTATGGCGTGATTTTGCGTTAGATGCGTCCCGAATCTACAAAAACCGTAGCGGTGAAAGTGATGGGTATAATAAGATTGCCGATCAGCTGCTCCGGATTGCCGAGTTAGAAGAGCGTTTTTTTAAGCGGTTGAAGAAGACTGTTTAATAATCACAATGGAAAAATCATAAGACCTGTTCATTACATTATATCAAATTTGGTGAATGTAATCACCAAATTACATGAAATCCGGTGATTAATTTCAACGAATTTATATATTTCAAGTTCTTGATTCAATATGATCCAAATCGAAAAACTCTCCAAAAAATATAAGGATGCCGAAGACTATTCGGTGTATAACTTGGACCTCAACATTGAAGAAGGAGAAGTTTTTGGGTTGTTAGGGCCCAACGGTGCCGGAAAAACGACCCTGATCTCAATGCTGAGTTCGTTGCTCAAGCCAACCTCCGGTTCCTTCAGTATCGACGGACTGAATTATCGAGAACACAGAAACGAACTGAAACAATTGATAGGAATCGTACCTCAAGAGTACGCGCTCTACCCATCATTGACCGCCTATGAAAATTTGGCCTATTTCGGAAGCATGTACGGCATAAATGGCAACGCACTGAAAAATAAAATTCTAGAAAACATTGAAATTTTGGGGCTTTCAAATTTTGCCCACAATAAAATTGCCAATTTTTCCGGAGGCATGAAACGGCGCATCAACTTAATCGCCAGTATTTTGCACCGTCCTAAAGTTCTGTTTCTCGACGAGCCAACGGTAGGTGTCGATGTACAGTCTAAAAATGTTATTATGGAATATTTAGAACAGCTCAATGCCGAGGGGACTACCATTCTATACACCTCCCATCATCTAAACGAAGCCGAACAATTCTGTACCCGCGTCGCCATTATCGATTTAGGAACGATTGTTTGCAAAGGCGCACCCAAAACCCTGATCGCACAACAAGAAGACGCCAAGAACCTTGAGGAAGTATTTTTGGCACAGACCGGTAAAGCCCTGCGTGACCATGCATAAACTGTGGGCCTCGACATACAAAGAATTTTTGCTATTGGTAAGGGATTTTGGGGGATTGGCCATCCTTTTTTTAATGCCATTGCTGCTGGTCATTACGATAACCCTTGTCCAA
>RCMY010000495.1_pt1 | contig 36756 bp, 25 predicted proteins | sample 2041341 | NCBI WGS metagenome assembly RCMY01 (sample SAMN09708234, study PRJNA481090) | Marine sediment metagenome, whole genome shotgun sequencing project. | reverse complement strand
ATGGTACTGCCGAAAGGTGGGAGAGTAGGATGCCGCCTTACCTCGGAAAGTCCCGATCGTTGAACCGATCGGGACTTTTTTTATGCCCGGAATCGAATCAAAACCGATAACTAAGCTTCAGTATACCTCCCCTAGGCAATACCGGAACCACTACAAAACTGGCATCTGGGTTCTCTTCGATAAATTCAGGGGAGGCAGTATTGGCATTAGCGCCAAAACTGTTAGGTCCAAAGAAGTTCGCTAAACCTTCTGAATTGAACAGATTCGTTACAATAACATCCGCTGACAGGTGTTCATTGATTGCATAGCCCAATCCGGTGTTAAAAATATTATAGGATGCTAGCTCGAAAGCATTAGCCACGTTTCCTTGTCTTTTACCCATAAACTGCCATCTGAAAAACGCGCGGAATCTTTTGTTTTCGTACTCGGTGCCCAAATTGAACATTAATTTCGGGTTGAAGGGAAGTGTTTTCCCTGAATAATCTTGAATACTATCATCATCCGTAGCTACACTTCCAGCCGCGTTATATATGGTCCATTCTTTGGTTTTAGGGTCTTGGATGGTACCATTAAAGCTAAACGAAAGATTGGGGATCGGCGAATAGGAACTCTCCCATTCCAGTCCAAGGGTGCGGGAGCTGTTAAATTGTATGGGCGTATAAAAGAGATCGGCGTTTTCGGAATCGAATTCGAAATTACTAATACCGATATTGGCTAGCTCGCTCCAAAAAGCGGTGGTCGTAAAGGAAAAATCGGTCAGATTCCATTTTAGGCCGATTTCTGCTTGATTGATTTTTTGTACATGTCCCTTTTCGTTTATGGGCACGTTGTCAAAATTATTGAAATAGTAATTCAGTTCTGGCGCTTTGTTGCCATGTGAAAAACGGGCAAAAACGGCACCTTCCTCTTGAAACTTATAGTTCAGTCCGGCGGAATAGGACCAGTAGCCGTAATTAAAATCAAAAGCGTCTTGTATGCCAGAAGGTGCCAAAAGACCGTTGTCGTATAGGGTGTTTATATTTCCATCGACACCACCTTCCCTGTCCAACGGAGCAAAACGGTCTTTAGTTCCGTTATGTTTGATGTTCTCGTAACGCAATCCAGCGTCGAGATGTAGGTTTTCCTGAATTTTCCATCGGTCGTTGACAAAGGCCGCTACTTGGGTCACATCAGCGTTGGCGTTAATGAAAAGGGGAAGTCCGCCGTAGTTGCTGACCCCGTTGGAATCGGAAAGATCAACAACTGGCTGATCCGGATTTTCTAGGGTAACCTGCATCATACGCGGGTTCGGCTCATAGGTCAAATAGTTAAAACTGGCTTGGGTGAAGAGGGAGTTATCGGAAAACCCGGAAGCCATTCCTAACGTGATATCGTGCTTGTCAAGTTTTTTGTTCAAGGTCAATTGGCCGATAAGCTCTTCAGCCTCGTTCTGCTTGTACCAAGCGGCCGCGCCCAAAATAGCATCATGAGGTAGGCGCCCGTCGCTTAAATAATTGAACCCTGGAGATTCCGAGAACATAGCGGAATTGTCGACGCTGGCCAATTCGCTACCTGTTCTGGCATCACGGAATACTACTTGACCTATGGGTAGGGGGTCTGTGCCTGCAAGAAAATAGGCGGTCGGGTCCGCCAAGGAAACAAAGGCATTACTTATCGAGGTTTGCCAATCCGCTTTTTTATTGGAGAATCTGGAGTTGAAACGCAAAGTCCATGCGTTCCCTAAATCTTGAAGGATATCGACTCCAAAGGCCAAATCCTTGGCGTGTACCCCTCTTGAGGGATCGAAGGTATTGGTACCGCCTTCCGAAAGTCTTCGGGGGTCGGGAATTTCAGTTTCCGTTGCGGGCAATAATAGTGCGGTCGAACGAAAATTTTGACCGAAGGCGGCCTTTGGATTGTTCCAATCCATTGCAGCTACCCCCGTCCAACGATTGGTAAAATCATTCAATAGTTTTCCATGGAATTTGAGATAGCCCTTATCATGTTTTTTAATAACGTTGAATCGAAACTGACCTCCTTTACTAAAGACGAAGTCTACATTTCGTGCGCCGTCGTCGCGGCGGTAGTGGCCTCCGGCATTGAAGAACCAGTTATTGCCCAAAGGGCCGCCGATGACACCATCGATTTTGAATAGTGGGTTGCCCTCTCCCTGTATTCCACCACTTAACTGTAATTCTCCCCCAAAAGTATCCCGTGGCCCACGGGAGATGAAATTATAGATGCCACCCGGGGCGTTCAACGCGGTTATCGAAGCACTGCCTCCTCGTATGGCCTCCACTTTTTCGGTAAATAAATCTGTTCGTTGGAAAAGTTCGGGCGTATAGTAGGAATGCTGCACAAGACTGACCGGTAGTCCGTCTTCTTGTAGGGAAATATAGTACCACCCGATATCGTCTTCTGCAGCGGCCGAAATACCGCGAGTATACACTTTGGTAAATACTTCCCCAGCGGAAGCATCGGTAAAGGTGCCGGGGATGGACTGCAGCAAATCTGCTGTACCTCGGGGAACTACCTTTTGAATATCCTTTGATTCCAGTATATTGACCGCCGTACTCGATTCAAACCGTATTTGAGGCTCGAAGCTACCGGTTACGGTTACGGCCTGGAGAGCCAAAGGGTCTTCTTCCAAGGTCGCGGATAGTGAAATATCCGCTCCATGGACCTCCAAGTTGTCGCTATAGGTTTTTGCACCGATATAAGTAATGGTAAGAACATAACTTCCCGGAGCTATGTCCCGTAGTTCGTAGTTGCCCTGAAGATCGGTAACAGCGAACTTCTCGGTAGGTTTCAAAGAAACTTGCGCCCCGATCAAGGGCGTGCCATCGGCATCGGTCATCTGACCGCTAACGGAAACCTGTGCAAAAATTGACGGGCTGGTAATAGCCATACCCAACATTAAAAAAAGAAAAGAAATACTTCGTATCATCCCTTATGTTTTTAAGGGAGTAAAGGTAATAAGGTTATTTCATTTGCGTGGGTTGTGCATGGTATAAGAGCGCAACTCTGGAACAACCATAAAAAACCCGCTAGATAATATGTACTCTTGCCAGTTAGAGATTCGAGTTTTTGTCTCTTTTTTTTCCCTTTGCCGGCTTTAAAATTTTAAACCGTAGCGTAGATACAGCTTTGCTTGAGAATTTTGCCTTGGCAAAGAAAAAGATAAATTCTATAAAATCCCCGAATCTCCCATTGACACAAGCATAATAAGATAGCTTTTTCGATTTTACGGTGAATGTTACACCCTAGGCAAATCCCCATCACCCTTCAAAGGCAGTTCCGATTCTCCCATGAGATACGTATCGACATGATAAGCTGCTTGTCTCCCTTCGGAAATTGCCCATACGATGAGGGATTGTCCGCGGCGTTGATCACCCGCAGCGAACACGCCCGGAACATTGGTCATATAATTCTGTTCGTTAGCCTTGATGTTAGTTCTGCCATCGGCTTCAAGCCCCAATTGGTCGGCTATCGTCATTTCCGAACCGGTAAAGCCTAAGGCCAATAATGCCAGTTCGCATTTCCATTCTTTTTCGGTGCCTTCGACTTCTTTCAAAACCATGGATGTGCCGGGTTCCCGAATCCATTCGACTTCGGAGGTTACCAATCCGGTAAGATTACCATCTTTGTCACCTATAAATCGTTTGGTCGAGATACTGAAAAATCGCTCTGCACCTTCTTTATGTGATGAACTCGTACGCAATCGCATGGGCCAAAAGGGCCATGGCTGATCTTCCGGGCGTTCTGCTGTGGCCATGGGCATAATCTCAAAATTGGAGACGGATTTCGCGCCATGCCGGAACGAAGTTCCGATACAATCTGATCCAGTATCGCCGCCGCCGATAACGATGACATCTTTACCTGTGGCCAAGATTTCGTTTTCGAATTTTTTGACTCCATCGACCCGACGGTTATTTTGGGGGAGGAAATCCATCGCCTGTACGACGCCTTTCAAATGAGCACCTTCAATGGGTAAGTTTCTTCGAATAGTAGCGCCACCACATAAAACAATAGCATCAAAATCTTTTTGGAGATCTTCGCCCTTGATAGCTGATCCGACATCTACGCCGCATTTAAATTCAATGCCTTCGGCTTCCAACACGTTCAACCTTCGGTCGATAATATGTTTTTCCAACTTGAAATCGGGAATGCCATAACGCAGTAGTCCGCCAGGCTTTTCATCGCGTTCGAACACAGTGACCAAATGGCCGGCTCGGTTCAATTGCTGTGCAGCTGCCAGTCCCGCTGGTCCGGAGCCTACTACAGCCACTTTCTTGCCGGTTCTGTTTTCGGGAGGTTCGGGTTTGACCCATCCTTTTTCGAAGGCGGTTTCGGCAATGTTCTTTTCGATGTTCTCAATGGTGACGGGGTCTTCGTTTATTCCCAACACACAAGCTTCCTCACAGGGGGCTGGACATAGTCGTCCCGTAAACTCTGGAAAGTTATTAGTGGCATGGAGGATATCCGCCGCCTTATCCCATTTACCGCGATAAACCGCATCGTTGAAATCGGGAATCAGATTGCCCAATGGGCAGCCGCTATGGCAGAACGGAATACCGCAATCCATACAGCGTGCGCCCTGATCTTTAAGTTCGTTTTCCGCCAGGGGCTGCGTAAACTCGTTATAGTTTTTTAGACGCTCCTCGACGGGGGCGTATGCTTCTACCTTTCTATCGAATTCCAAAAATCCTGTTATCTTTCCCATGTATCGATTGTAAATTCTTGTAGTACGGTTTTAAATAGTTTCTAATCGCTCTTCTTCCAATCGGATCAACGCCTTTCGATACTCCTCTGGCAATACTTTTACAAACTTGGGCAGACATGCCTCCCAATTTTCTAGAATACGTTGAGCAAGCGGACTCAAGGTGGAGTTGTAATGGCTTTCAATCAAATCTTTTAGCTGTTTGACATCTTGGTCTTCGGTTACCTCAAGCAAGTTCAAGTCTTCGGTGTTGCAATTTTTCTCGAAGGTCTTTTTCTCGTCGAAAATATAGGCGACACCGCCGCTCATTCCTGCTCCGAAATTTCGTCCTACTTCACCCAGAATTATGGCAACGCCGCCAGTCATGTATTCGCAACCGTGATCTCCAATGCCCTCGACGACTGCTTTTGCCCCTGAATTACGAACGCAGAATCGTTCTCCTGCTTTTCCATTAATGTAGGCTCTACCGGCGGTGGCACCGTAAAGGGTCACATTACCCGTAATCACATTGTCTTCCGGCACGATGGTCGAGCCTTCGGGTACTCTAACGACCAATTTTGCGCCTGAAAGTCCTTTTCCGAGATAATCGTTCGTATTGCCGTTGACAATCATGGTCAAGCCCCTAGTGGCGAAAGCCCCGAAACTTTGACCGGCAGAACCGGTAAAGTTCAATTTCAAGGTATTGATCGGTAAACCTTTCGCACCGTAAACTTTTGATATTTCATTACTGATGATGGCGCCAACGGCACGGTCCGTATTTTTTATCGGAAAATCAAGCGTCAACTTTTCCTTTCGGAACAATGAAGGATTGGCTTTGGCGATGATATCGAATTCAATGGACTGTTCGATATTATGCTTCTGCTTTTGGGTATTGTAGAATTTCGTGCCGGCCGGAACATCCACTTGATGTAAGATTGGAGTTAGATCGATGCCATTAGCCTTATAATGGTCGATAGCTTTTCTACGATCCAGTTTTTTCACTTGGCCTACCATCTCGTTTACCGTCCGGAAACCGAGCTGCGCCATGATCTCGCGCAGTTCTTGGGCCACGAAATACATATAGTTGACTACATGCTCAGGTTTGCCCTCGAATTTTTTACGAAGTTCGGGATTCTGGGTAGCGATACCTACGGGGCAGGTGTTCAGGTGGCATACGCGCATCATAATACAGCCTGATGCAACCAATGGCGCGGTCGAAAAACCAAACTCCTCGGCGCCCAATAGACAGGCTATGGCAACATCGCGGCCGGTCTTTAGCTGTCCGTCGCATTCTAATACGATTCGGTTACGAAGATCGTTCATTACCAAGGTCTGCTGTGCTTCTGCGATGCCCAATTCCCATGGTAGTCCCGCATGTTTAAGCGAGGTCAGGGGAGAAGCACCTGTTCCGCCGTCGAATCCGGAAATCAAGATCACATCGGCCTTGGCTTTCGATACGCCGGCTGCAACGGTGCCGACACCCACTTCGGAGACTAGCTTCACATTGATTCTCGCCTTGCGATTGGCCGATTTCAGGTCGAATATCAATTGCGACAAATCTTCAATGGAATAAATATCGTGATGGGGTGGTGGCGAGATAAGGCCTACGTAAGGGGTCGAGTTCCGTGTTTTCGCAATAGCGGGATTCACCTTGGGGCCTGGCAGTTGACCGCCTTCCCCGGGCTTGGCCCCTTGTGCCATTTTTATCTGTATCTCCTGGGCATTGGTCAAGTAATCGGAGGTCACCCCAAAACGGCCCGACGCAACTTGTTTGATGGCAGAGTTACGCCATTCGCCGGTCGCATTTTTATAAAAACGTTCGGCATCTTCACCACCTTCGCCGGAGTTGCTCTTACCGCCGATCCGATTCATGGCAATGGCCAAGTTCTCATGGGCTTCCTTACTTATCGAGCCGTACGACATGGCACCCGTTTTAAAGCGTTTGACAATATCGGTCCACGGTTCGACCTCATCCAAGGGAATCGGGTCATAGTTCGAGAATTCGAAAAGTCCCCGGATGGTCATGAGGTTTTTGGTCTGCTCATTGACCATAGCAGCATATTCCTTATAGGTATTGGCTTCATTGCCACGCACCGCTTTTTGCAACTTGGCGACGGACAAGGGGTTGAACATGTGCTTCTCGCCGTCCCTTCTCCAACGGTATTCACCGCCAATCTCAAGGTCAAGGGTCGCGGCCACTGATTTTTTGGAAAAGGCGTTGCGATGCCGTTTGGCAATTTCTTTTTCGATTTGATAGAGACCTATACCTTGTATTCGTGTGGGGGTATTGGGGAAATACTTATCAACCACCTTGGTGTTGATGCCGATACATTCGAACAATTGTGAACCACGGTAGGAATTCAAGGTAGAGATTCCTATTTTGTTCATTACTTTCAAGATGCCCTTACCTACGGCTTTGTTGTAATTTTCAACCGCCTCGGCGAATGTATACTCGGTGATATCGTGCTCTTCGATCTGCTCTCCGATAATCTCGTTGACCAAGTAGGGGTTGATCGCACTGGCACCGAAACCGAACAGCAGACAAAAGTGATGTACTTCCCGCGGTTCTGCGGATTCTACGATAATACTGAGCTTATTTCTTTTTCCCAATTTCTGAAGACCACTATTTACATATGAACATGCTAGTAGGGCAGGAATAGGGGCTTGATCTTTGTCGACACCTCTATCCGAAAGAATAATAATGTTGGCACCCTCGTCGGCTTCTTTCGAAGTTTGGGCCAAAATCGCTTCGAGTGCATCCTCAAGTCCATTGTAGCCTTTGTTTATGTCGTAAAGCGTGGGGATGGAGACTACTTTATAATCCGGACTTACATCGTAATTTTTAATCTTGTCCAAATCCTCTTTAGATATGACCGGGTTCTGGATCTTCAATTTTCGGCAGTGCAGTTCCGAGAAATCGAAAATGTTGTGGTCGCTGCCCAGCGTAAGGCTGATATCGGTAATGAGTTCTTCGCGGATACCGTCTAAAGGCGGATTGGTAACTTGGGCGAAAAGCTGTTTAAAGTAGTTGTAAATCAGTTGTGGCCGTTCGGAAAGCACCGCGATCGGGGTGTCCGAACCCATGGAACCAATGGGCTCCTTGGCATTTTTTCCCATGGGAAGGATGATGGTATTGATATCCTCCAAGGTATAGCCAAAAATCGACTTCCGTTTTGCCACGGAAGCTTCCCCTAAGAAAAGCGGACAATCATTATAAGGGATGTTTTTTAGATGGACCAAATTATTGTCCAACCATTTTTTATAAGGATGTCGTTTTGCGATTTCCTCTTTGATTTCCTCATCGTTCACGATACGGCCTTTCACCATATCCACCAAGAACATTTTGCCGGGCTCCAAACGGCCGTGGAATTCCACATTTTCCGGGGCGATATCCAGAACGCCGGTTTCGGAGGACATCACCACATAATCATTTTTGGTAACCGTGTACCGCGAAGGGCGCAGGCCGTTACGGTCCAGTACCGCCCCAATATAGTTGCCGTCAGTAAATGGGATGGATGCAGGTCCGTCCCACGGCTCCATCATACAGGAATGGTATTCGTAAAATGCCCTTTTTGCCTCGGACATATCTGGATTTTTCTCCCAAGCTTCCGGCACTAAAATCATCATCACTTCGGGTAACGAACGGCCGGTCATCAATAGCAGTTCCACGACCATATCCATAGTGGCCGAATCGGATTTTCCGGGGAGGATAATCGGTAGAACGTTCTTTATCTCATCACCGAACCAATCGCTTTCCATCAACTCTTCGCGCGAGATCATACGTGTTACATTACCCCTCAGGGTGTTGATTTCGCCGTTATGGCACATGTAGCGAAATGGTTGCGCGAGGTCCCAAGTTGGAAAGGTGTTGGTCGAAAATCGTTGATGTACCAAGGAAAGACGCGTCACCACTCTGGAATCCATAAGGTCTTCGTAATACAAGCTGATATCTTTCGGCATCAGCAGTCCCTTGAAAATGATAATTTTAGTGGAAAGGCTGGGTACATAGAAGAATTGGCGTTCCGAAAGTTTTGAGTCGATAATCGTATGCTCGGTAACTTTTCGGGCAATGAAGAGTTTCAGGTTGAAATTGAAATAATCTTGGGCTTTGTTTTCCTTGGCGATAAAGATCTGCTTAACAAATGGTTCGGTCTCCATGGCGATACGCCCCGGTATGGAACGGTTTACCGGCACATCGCGCCAACCTAAAAGCCGAAGCCCCTGTTTTTTAATATTTTCCTCGAATACGGAAATGCAAAAATCCCGCTGGTTTTCTTTTTGAGGCAGAAATACGTTGCTTACCGCATATTCTCCCGGTTCCGGTAGCTCAAAATCACAAACCGCCTGAAAAAAATCATGGGGAATATCGATAAGTATTCCGGCACCGTCACCCGTCTTACCATCTGAGCTGACGGCGCCACGATGCTCCAATTTATGCAATATCTCCAGGGCTTTGTGGATGATATCGTTCGATTTGTTTCCCTTTAGGCTACAGATAAATCCCGCGCCACAATTATCATGTTCAAATTCCGGTAGGTAAAGGCCTTGTTTTTGTAGTCTCATTTGGATATGGTATTTGCGTAAAAATAGCCTATTTGTTGATTTTTAGACACCTAATACGGACAAAACAAGGAAGAAATTCAACGTTTGGAATAAAACCTTCAAAAAAATGCAATATCGCTATTTTGAAGGGCGAAATTTGAGATATCGATAATGGACTTAAGCTTCAGTGGGCCAAAGCTTAGGTGAATTACCATCGGACAACGACACGCCGAGCGCTGATCTCCGAACACACCGAACAACGGAAACTGGGGAACTAACTTCGAGTTTTAAACAACAGACCGCGAACAGCGAGCTACGAACACCGCCGGGGTATATATCATCCCCTTTAGTCCCTCAAAATACTCCGTGAAATCACGATTTTCTGTATTTCGGAAGTACCCTCGTAAATTTGGGTGATCTTGGCGTCACGCATCAAGCGTTCTACATGGTAATCCTTTACAAAACCGTTGCCTCCGTGAATCTGCACGGCCTCGATCGTAGTATCCATTGCTACTTGTGAAGCATAAAGTTTGGCCACGGCACCCGATAAGTCGTAGTTCTTTCCTTGGTCTTTTTCCCAGGCCGCTTTGTAGACCAGAAGACGGGCCGCTTCGATTTGGGTATGCATATCGGCCAGTTTAAAGGCAATGGCCTGATGGTTGGCGATTTCGGTGCCGAAAGCTTTGCGTTCCTTTGAATATTTCAGCGCCAGTTCATAGGCGCCGGCGGCAATGCCCAAAGCTTGGGCGGCGATACCAATGCGGCCGCCAGCCAAAGTTTTCATGGCGAACTTGAAGCCGAAGCCGTCTTCCCCGATTCGATTTTCCTTGGGTACCTTGACGTCGTTGAATACAAGGGAATGGGTGTCGCTGCCGCGTATGCCCAGTTTGTTCTCCTTGGGGCCGATCTCAAAACCGGCCATCCCTTTTTCGACGATCAGGGCGTTGATACCTTTGTGGCCTTTTTCCCTATCCGTTTGGGCGATGACCAGATAGACTTCGGCGGAATTGCCGTTGGTGATCCAATTCTTCGTGCCGTTCAGAATATAATGGTCGCCTTTGTCGATGGCCGTGGTTTTTTGGGATGTTGCATCACTGCCTGCTTCCGGTTCCGACAGACAAAAGGCACCGATGATTTCCCCTGAAGCCAAGCGAGACAGATATTTTTCTTTTTGTGCTTCCGAACCGAAAGTTTCCAGTCCCCAGCACACCAATGAATTGTTGACGGATACCACCACCGAGGCCGAGGCATCGATTTTAGAAAGTTCTTCCATCGCGATGACATAGGATAAGGTATCCATGCCGCTACCCTTGTATTTCGGGTCGGTCATCATCCCCATAAAACCCAGTTCCCCCAATTTCTTTATTTGTTCAACCGGGAATTTTTGGGCATCGTCCCTTTCGATTACGCCGGGCAATAATTCGTTCTGGGCGAAATCGCGTGCCGCCTGCCGTATCATGTGGTGCTCTTCCGATAGTGAAAAATCCATAGGTGTTTGTGTCATTGGCTTCCTACAAATATAGAACTATGAAATAGAACGAAACATGTCTACTGCGGTATTTCTTCGCAAAATAAATCGAACCTATGAACGGGAAGGCGATTTCCCTTAAAGAAGTCTTTAGTATCTGCCTGGAACCGAATCTCCGAGGGAGAATACGGAGGTTTATCATACCCGAAGAAATGCGTTGTGACCTATCGTATGACATAATTAACGTGTAGAATGCACTCATCAAACCATCAGTGTCAGATAAAAAATTAAGTTTGAGCGGGATTCTGTATCAAATTTTTATATTTGTGAATTCCAATATTCTTGACGGCGATGTCAATGGTAAATCCATTTATGGATAGTCAGGAATGCTTTGGATGATAGCCTGCGTTCTATTTATCTAGCAAATAGGGGCGGTCAATGATTTCAGTTCTTAGTATAAAATGCTACGGGTTTTGTCCGATTTCGTGGGCAATATGGTTTCAAGGGAGGATGAATTAACATTTTATATGGAATCCGATACCCTTAGAAAGACAATTTTGAATATCTTTAAAAAATAATCCGTTGGCCGGCAATTTTGCCGGAATCTTTTGATTACACTTAAAACAACCCTAATATAGAACCCTAAAAACCGATCGAGTATGGAGACCATTATTATTATTGTATTTGTTTTGGGCTATCTGGCGATAACCCTTGAACACAACCTAAAAATCGATAAACTCATTCCCGCATTGGCGATGATGGCCATACTTTGGGCGATTATCGCACTGACCCACATGGATGTTTTCAATGTGAATACCGATTTGAAACAGCTCGAACCCACGCACCTCGATGAGATACTGTTGCACCATTTGGGCAAAACGGCCGAGATTCTGGTATTCCTGTTAGGGGCGATGACCATAGTCGAAATCATTGATTATTTTGATGGTTTTGCCACGATAAAAGGTTTTATAAAGACCAAGAGCAAGAAAAAACTTTTGTGGATATTTTCAATTTTGGCTTTTATTCTTTCCGCAATTATCGACAACCTTACCGCAACCATCGTACTGATTACCATTCTGCAAAAAGTTATAAAGGATAGGGAAACGCGATTGTGGTTCGCCGGTCTAATTGTTGTTACGGCAAATGCCGGAGGAGCATGGTCACCTATCGGTGATGTGACCACGACCATGTTATGGATCGGGAACAAGGTAACTACCCTGGTGTTGATAGAACACGTGCTATTGCCCTCGATTGTTTGTATGGTAGTGCCCGTGTTGGTGGCAGGTCGATACAAAGTTTTTCAAGGTTATATAGAGGATGATGTAGCTACTCAAGAAGAACCGAAATCAAAACACGGGGCCATCATGTTGTACTTGGGTCTAGGCATGATTATTTTTGTTCCGTTTTTCAAGACGGTAACCCATCTTCCGCCCTATATGGGTATGATGTTGTCCTTGGCGGTAGTGGCTACCTTTGCAGAAATTTACAGTAATAGAAAGTTCAGTATTACCAATGTTGAAGGGGAGGGCGATGATACCGTGGGCCACCATAGTCCCGTACACTCCTCGCTATCGAAGATCGAAATGCCGAGTATTCTCTTTTTCTTGGGGATATTGCTCGCCGTCGGAGCCTTGGAATCCTTGGGAATGCTCTTTAATTTTGCCGAAAGTCTTCAGGCGAACGTACCCATGCTAGGGACCGAATCTAGAGGTGAAATGGTATCCGATTTGGTGGTCTTGATATTAGGTGTCGGTTCAGCGATTATCGATAACGTGCCGCTTGTGGCCGCGAGTATCGGAATGTTCTCCGTACCGATTGATGATCCCGTATGGCATTTTATCGCCTATTCGGCCGGTACCGGTGGAAGTATGTTGGTTATCGGGTCGGCGGCAGGAGTAGTTGCCATGGGAATGGAAAAAATCGATTTCTTCTGGTACCTGAAAAAAATAGCATGGCTGGCGTTCCTTGGTTTCATTACTGGTGCGATTGCATTCGGACTTCTTAGAAATTTCGTGTTAAATGTATAATTTAATCGATAAACTACCGTTATAGAGGCAGTGAACCCTCTTGAGTTTTTATTTTACCTAATCCTGCACGTCAGATCAGGTAAAATAAAAACTCAAGTCAGGTTCAGTATCGAACTCGATTTTAAAGCTTTTATAACCTAAGAATTCTATGATGCTATTTCAAGATGCGGCACAAGATCCCCTAGTCGGGGATGTTATGTCGGAAGAAAAGACCCTTTCTATAATCGATCTTATTTTTAACGGTGGTACGGGTAGTGTACTGATTATTTCTATTTTGTTCATTATGTTGTTCGTTGCCCTCTACATTTATTTTGAGCGCATCTTCGCCATAAAGGCCGCTTCGGAAATTGATAGCAATTTCATGAACCAGATACGCGACTATGTTACGACCGGCAATTTAGAAGCAGCAAAATTACTTTGTGCCCAAACCGATTCCCCGGTAGCGCGATTGATTGAAAAAGGGGTTTCCCGTATCGGAAAGCCTTTAGACGATATCAACACCGCCATAGAAAACGCGGGTACCTTGGAAGTGTACAAGCTTGAAAAAAACGTGAGTGTTCTGGCAACAGTCGCCGGTGCTGGGCCCATGATCGGTTTCTTGGGTACCGTAATCGGTATGATCTTGGCCTTTCACGAAATGGCCTCTAGTGGTGGGCAGGCCGAAATGGGCTCTCTGGCCTCTGGTATCTATACGGCCATGACCACAACGGTCGCGGGTCTAATAGTGGGTATCATCGCATATATTGGTTATAACCACTTGGTCAACCGAACGGATAAGGTCGTACACAAAATGGAAGCCAATGCGGTTGAGTTTCTAGACCTATTGAACGAACCTCTATAATTCCATACCATGAAATTAAAGGGAAGAAATAAGGTGAGTCCTGATTTTAGCATGTCATCGATGACGGATATTGTATTCCTGTTATTGATATTCTTTATGCTTACGGCCAACTCTCCCAATGCATTGGACTTACTATTGCCGAAGGCGAAAGGAAAATCAACTAACACGCAAAATGTATCCGTAAGTATAGATAAGAACTTGCAGTATTTTGTTAATAACGAGCGGATCAACGGTGACTATATAGAAGTCGAGCTCAGAAAAGCTTTGGAGGGGCAAGACAAGCCTACAATTATCCTAAGGGCCGAAGAAAGTGTTGCCATCAAAGAGGCGGTTCATGTCATGGATATCGCCAACCGGAACAGTTATAAAGTGATTCTGGCCGTGCGACCTAATTAGTAGTGAACTCGATTAAACTTTTTGTAGGTAATAGAAAAAGCTAATGCGAGTTCGGTATATCATTTAGGAAAAAGTTTCTTATATTATTAAAGATTTTGGCACATTGATGGCCATTGGATGGTTTACCACTGATTGAAATATGCTCTAAGTCACGAGCGAAAAGCTCAAAACGAAAAGCGAAACTTCCTATTTTCGGATTGAATTGTGCAAAGCAAGAGACAAATCAAAAATAAATAGGCAATATGCCGTACCTGGACACGAGACACAAAAAGAAATCCTTCACGCTGACCACATTTCTTCTCAGCGTGTTGCTGCTGGTATTGTTCTATATCGGCATGACCTATATGGATCCCCCAATTGAAAACGGAATCTCTATCAATTTCGGCACCACCGATTTTGGCAGCGGTAATGTGCAACCCAAAGAAAAGATACAGTCCGAACCTATGGACACCCCTCCGGTTGAACCGGTCGAACAAGAAGAAGAGATAGTGGAGGAGATCGAGGAAGTCGAGGAAGAGGAAATCGAGGAAGAAATTGTAGAGGAGGAAGCACCTGAAGAAACAGTAGCCGAGAAAGAGGCCGCTGAAAAACTGCTTACCCAAGAAAAGGAGGAAGCCTTGATAATTAAAAAAGCGGAAGAGGCCAAAAAGAAGGCCGAGGCTGCCGAGAAAGCTGCTAAGAAAAAGGCGGAAGACGCTAAGAAGAAGGTAGAAGCGGCGGAGCGAAAGAAAAAGGCCGAGGCCGCACGGGTAGCTCAACAAAAAAAGGATGCCGAGGAAAAGGCCAGAAAGGAGCAAGACGCCAAAAAGAAAAAATTGGACGAGCTCATGGGCGGCCTCAATAAATCGGATGGCACTGTCTCCGGTTCGGAGGGCGATGATAATAGGGCCGGTGACAAAGGTTCGCCCGATGGCGATCCCTATGCCACGAGTTATTATGGTAGTCCCGGTTCTGGAAGCGGTATGGGTGGTTATGGCCTGAACGGTCGCTCCCTGTCCGGCAAAGGCGCGGTCAAGCAAGAATGTAATGAAGAGGGTAGGGTAGTGGTCAAGATCGTGGTCGATAGAAACGGCAACGTGGTAAGTGCCCAACCTGGAGTGAAAGGCACAACGAATAATAGTCCCTGTCTTTTAAAGCCCGCCAAAGAGACTGCTTTCAAGCACAAATGGAACCAAGATTCCAATGCGCCCAGCCAACAAGTCGGTTTCGTGGTGGTCAATTTTAAATTGGGAGAGTGACCTACAGGGAAACTTTGGATTGGATGTTTGCCCAACTTCCGATGTACCAACAAAAGGGTAAGTCCGCTTACAAAGCAAAGCTGGACAATACACTAGTTTTTTCCGCCCATCTCGACCATCCCGAAAAAAAATTCAGTAGTATACATGTCGGAGGTACCAATGGAAAAGGTTCCAGCAGCCATATGCTCGCTTCGGTATTGCAGGAAGCAGGATACAAAACCGGACTCTACACTTCCCCACACCTAAAAGATTTTCGGGAACGCATCCGAATTGACGGAAAACCGATCAATAGAACTTTTGTTGTCGATTTTATCCAAACTAACTTACCTTTTTTTAAAGAACACAGTCTCTCCTTTTTTGAAATGTCCGTAGGTATGGCATTCGACTATTTCGCGAAAGAAAAAGTCGATATCGCAATAATAGAGGTCGGATTGGGCGGCAGGCTGGATTCCACGAACATCGTTACCCCAGATGTCGCCCTGATTACGAATATCGGATTGGATCATGTAGATATACTCGGCGACACCCTTGCTAAAATAGCTTTTGAAAAAGCGGGGATTATCAAGGAAAACGTACCAATTGTGATCGGGGAGTATCAAAAGGATACCGCTGAGATATTTGAGGCCGTAGCAGAATCTAAAAATGCCAAACTGGTCTATGCGGAGCGAGAAACACAAAAAAAATACGAAACATCACTTCTGGGTGATTATCAAGTGAAAAATGTAAAAGGCGTTGTTGCGGTTTTAAAAGAACTTCGGAATTTCCATATCGACCAAAAGCATATTATTCAAGGCCTTCAAAACGTAGTCCAAAACACCGGATTGATGGGGCGCTGGCAGATACTGCGAACCGAGCCGATGGTGGTTTGTGATACGGCACACAATAGTGAAGGCTTGTCGTTGGTTTTAGAGCAGATAAATCAACAAAAATTTGACCGACTGCACATTGTTCTGGGTATTGTAAAGGGCAAAAATCTCGATGCAATTTTGCCGTTGTTCCCGAAAAATGCCCAGTATTATTTCTGCCGTCCCGACATTCCCCGTGGCTTGGATACCCGAGTGTTGCAAGAAAAAGCCAAAACATTCGGGTTATATGGCAATTGTTTCGAATATGTAACATATGCCTATCTAACCGCATTGGAAAATTCCGGCACCACCGATTTTATCTTTATCGGCGGAAGTACCTTTACCGTGGCGGAGGTGGTGTGATTTTTTTGTATTATTTTCTTTTGGCATAACCAAAAGAGTTCTATATTTGCACCCGCCCGAGCGGCCAATCTCAGAGTGGTCGTGCAGGCGCCTTATCGGGCAATTAGCTCAGTTGGTTCAGAGCACCTCGTTTACACCGAGGGGGTCGGGGGTTCGAATCCCTCATTGCCCACTTAAAAGTCATCCATTGCGGATGGCTTTTTTTGTTTTTAGAGCCGGGGGTTCCCCGAAATTTCGGGGCCTCATTGCCTACTTAAAATCATCCATTGCGGATGTTTTTTTGTTTTTGGAGTCGGGGGTTTCCCCAAATTTCGGGGCCTCGTTGCCTTCTTAAAATCATCCGTAACGGATGACTTTTTTTTGTTTTTTTGAGTCGGGGCCTTATTGCCCACTAGAAGTCATCCATAGCGGACGGCTTTTTTTGTTACTCGGAACTTTTCCTTTCAAACCCTCGTCAACTTAATAGGATACGTCTTCCCCGAAGCCCATTGCGGTACATACAGGTTGCCATCATCATCTACCAGCACATCATGCGGATTGCGGAAGGTTTTACCATCATATATGGGTTCTGATAGCTTTCCGCTGCTGTAATCGGGCGTACTGCCTCCCGGAAAGGAAACAATTTTGTTGTTCGCATCCAGAACGGCGAGCATGCCGTCGTAACTATCCCAAGTCTTGGTTACGATGACGGCGAAATAGATATGTCCGTCATGAATTACCGGGCGGCAAATGGAGCATCCTGGCAAGGGGATGGTTTCCAAATGTTGGCCATCCAAAGTAAACCTTTTGAACTCTTGACTGGCGCGTGAGGTAATCAAAAGAGTGGGATTTTTAGCATCCCTGGTATCCAAAGTAATGCCGTGACAGCAATTGAACTTATCCTCGCCCTCGCCATTGCCCCCAAAATGCCGGATGTAGTTTCCTTTGACATCATATTGTATAATATAGTTTTGGCCGTAGCCGTCGGCAATGTAGAAATCACCGTTGGGCATAATGGCGGTCTCGGTAGGCTTGAACTGGTCGTCACTGGTGTAGCCGTCTACCTCTTTTGGCCGCCCAAGGGTCATTAGAATCTTACCGTCTAGCGTGGTTTTATGGACTTGATGGGTTTCTGGATCGGTAATGAAAAGGAACTGGTCGCTGCCCTCACCCATAATCGACAGCCCGTGTGCGCCTGGGAATTCGGTACCCCAAGAATCCAACACTTTTCCGGATCGATTGTAGATAATGATGTTATTGTTATCGGCTCCGGTTGTGGTCATCAAAATACGCCCTTGACTATCTAGCACCATTTCATGACAATCGTTTACGGGTGTTTTTGAAGGTTCTTGTACGCCCCATTCTTTATCTACGGTGTACTTGAAATCACCATGGCCTACGGTCTCTCTCATTGTGTTTTTTGACTGTGTTATTCCGAAAGTAAAAGATGGTACAATGATTCCTGCGCTAGTGGCCAACGCCGATTTCTTGATAAAATCCCTTCTTTTGTGGTTGGTTTTCATAGCTTGTATCCCGTTTTTCAGGATTAAAAATACAGTATTTTAATTTAAGTTTTTGGATTTCAAAATTAGCTTTATCTTTGGCGAACGATTTAGGGTCATTAGCTCAGTTGGTTTAGAGCGCTGCCTTGACAGGGCAGAGGTCACTGGTTCGAATCCAGTATGTCCCACTACATCACCCCTAAAACAACTCCAAAACCCGTTCCAAGGCCATTCCTCTGGAACCTTTTATAAGTATTCTGGAGTTTCTTTCGATAGGATTTTTTCCCAAATGTTCCGAGAGTGCTTCGAAGGTGTCGAACTTCTTTAGATCACTTTCCGTTTTCCAGAAATTTTCTCCGATTAAAAATACGGTATTGAAGCCCATTGAAGCGGCAAGCGCAGCAACGGCCTGATGTTCAATAGCTGCAGTTTCGCCCAACTCGAACATATCCCCTAAAAAAGCGATTTTATTAGCGGCTTCCATCCCATTGAAATTTTCGAGGGCCGCCATCATACTGGTCGGGTTGGCATTGTAAGCATCCAAAATAATATGATGTCCGTTTTTTTCCAAAATTTGGGAACGGTTGTTCTTGGGCGCGTATTCCTCGATAGCTTTTGTGATATCCGTTAGGGAAACGTTGAAGTATTTGCCCATCAGGATAGCCGCTGCGCAGTTGGTAAAATTATAGCTTCCTATTAATTGGGAAGTTATTCTTTGGTCTTCGACCTCGATTTTGACGAAGGGGTTTGCGCTGACGAACGAAATACGATAGAATTCCTTTTTACTCGTACTAAATCCGAATTTTTCCATATGGCCGCCCAATTTCTCGTATTGAATAGGGTCATCCGCATTCATAAAAATCGATTTCCCATTCGCCTTCAAGTAATCGTACAGCTCGCTCTTTCCTTTAATGACGCCCTCTTCGCTACCGAAACCTTCGAGATGAGCCTTTCCGAAATTGGTAATATATCCAAAATCCGGCTGAGCGATCATACATAGAGATTCGATTTCTTTTTGGTGATTGGCGCCCATTTCGACAATAGCGATTTCAGTATCCTTCGCAATGGAAAGTAATGTTAGCGGAACGCCGATATGGTTGTTAAGGTTGCCGATTGTGGCAGTAGTGCGATATTTTTTTGAAAGTACGGCATTGATCAACTCTTTGGTCGTAGTCTTGCCATTGCTTCCGGTCAGGGCGATGACTTTGGCCGCGCTAAATTTTCTATGGAAGGTACTTAGTTCTTGCAAGGTGCTCAAAGCATCGTTGACCAAAATATAATTATCGGAAATAGCATATTTTTCTTCATCGACCACAGCATACGCCGCTCCCATACGCAGGGCTTCCGCAGCATAGGTATTGCCGTTAAAATTATCGCCCCTTAGTGCAAAAAAGATACAGTCATTGCTGATTTGTCGGGTGTCGGTACAGACTTGGGGATGCTTTAAAAAGCGTTCGTGCAGTTGCTCTGTTTTCATATAACGAAGATAAAAAAAGCCCCAACAAAACGTTGGGGCTTAATCAAATTATGTAGATACTATTATCTTACTTTCTTGCCGCGAGCGGTCTTGTTCTTAGTTTTCGATTTTGAACCGACCCTTGACATGGCACATCGGAATCCGATATAATCCGTTGCCATATATTGTGGCATGTATCTTCGCTGTGCGGGATCTAACCAAAAGGCCCTGTCTCTCCAAGAACCACCTTTGTACACTCTTACTTCGTCGTTGATCAAGGTACTTCTGTTGTTCGATGTATCGTATTCGCGAACCAAATTGCCTGCTGAATCTACCTGGATTTTGTTTTTGGGCGAATTGTACATCTTGTCGCTATCGGCAGTCTCATCTTCATCGGCGAACTGATCGAAAAATCTTGAAGAGGCAGGATCGCCGTCTCTGTAGCCTCTGTTATCGCTCGAAGAGAAGTTCGTTCTTAAAAAAGTTTCTTCTTCGCCAACCGGCTCCATCTTGATCTCGCCCGGTAAGTTGACCGCTACGATCCTACCGTTTGGAAGTGTATCGTACACTACGGAATCACGGAGTATATTCACCTTACCATCTTCGCCAATAGCAGTTTTCATGTAGATATTGCCACGGAAGTAGTTGAAATCACTAATCTCGTCGTCTACAATTGGTCGATAGACATCGGCTACCCACTCTGCAACGTTACCTGCCATATCGTAAAGACCTAGATCGTTCGGCTTATAAGACATTACCTCAGCGGTAATATCGGCTCCGTCGTCCGACCATCCGGCGATTCCGCCGTAATCTCCTTTTCCTTGCTTAAAGTTGGCCAATTGATCACCTCGACCGACGCGCTGACCGTTTCGAGTGTATTCACCATCCCAAGGATATTTTTTTCTACCTCTGTAATTGTTGTATTCCCGGGTACCTTGATTGGCCTGTGCGGCATATTCCCACTCCGTTTCGGTAGGCAATCGGTATTCGGGCATGATAACACCACTACTTCTTTTAGCATAGGTGTTGATACTATCTTTTTTCTTACTTCCCTGAAGAGAGTCGATTTGACCGTTGTAGACCGATTCGGGCCTGTTCAAATAGGCCTCGGTGCTGAAAGTACCGGTAACTTCTCCGGTAGCGGCCTGATATTTGGCGTCTTTGGCCAAATAACCTTCCCTTTCCAACATCACTTCGTTGACACGGTCGGTACGCCATTCGGCAAATTGCGTGGCCTGTACCCAGTTCACTCCCACTACGGGATACTCCGCATAGGCCGGGTGTCGCAGGTAGTTATTGGTCATCGTTTCGTTGAAGCCTAATCGGTTTCTCCAAACCAAAGTATCGGGCAATGCTCCTTTGTAAATATTGGTGTACATAGGATTTTCGGGAGGATAAACACTTTTCAAATAATCGAGGTATTCCAAATACATTACATTGGTAACCTCCGTTTCATCCATATAGAAAGACTGTACATGCTGTGAAGTCGGCGTATTGTTCCAGTCGTGCATCACATCATCTTGCACCTTCCCTTTAGTAAACGTACCTCCCTCGACAAATACAAGACCAGGCCCGGTCTCCTGCTCCTTGAAATCCGTATTGTATTGAAAACCGCCATCTTTGGAATTGATTTTCCAGCCTGTGGCCCTCGATACATCTTTGCTACCGGAATTTTTACAGCTGGTAACCGTAAAACCTCCTGCAACTACTGCACAAGAAAGTACAACTTTAATAAACTGTTTTTTCATAATTAGGACTTGAGTTCAAATGGTTCGACTGCCTATTCTATAGCGGTCGGTATTTGTATTTTGATTAATTTTAGGATCACTTTCGGCATATAAAACGATGAAACCTAAATAATATTTTACGCACCAAATAATATTTTATTCTTCGGATGGCAAGGCATCGGTCGAAAATTAAAAGGTGTTCTTCAAAGACATAAACGGTACAAATGCAATTATAGTATGGTTCGAGGTATTTCTTTTTATAGGATATTTCTTTGTTCAACACCACTTAGTGCGTGGCGCAAAACTTAGTGCGTGGCGCAAAACTACGATTATCAGCGGTACTATTAATAGGACATCCTTTTTAGAACAGGAAATAATTAAGTTCTTTACTTGCCTTTTAAGGCTTTTGAACCATATTTGCACCTTTGATTGGCGGTTTTTGATGACTTCCCATTGGGCTGTATCGTTAAAAAGTGGTCTAACACGAAAGTAGAAGAAGAATTTCATGCTATTGGAACGGTTTGGAACAAGGCACTAACGCATTTCTACTAAAAATAGTGTGTCCCTTATATAAGATAATGCCAAAAACCCCGTTTTGCATGTAGTACATCTGATTTATTTTTGAATTCGGATGTGTTTACCAATATTTGACCGATTAAATTTGAGCTCGGAACGAGTTCTATAGACCTGTTTAAAATGAAAAAATTATCAGTACTACTTTTGTTTTTCGGTGTGTGTCAACTTGCTGCCCAAGATAATCCAATTGAAGCGCGCGACCGTGTCATCACTACGGCCGTTCCGTTCTTGAATATTACCGCCGACGCACGCGCCGCCGGGATGGGCGATGTGGGCGTAGCAACCTCTATGGATGCCTATTCGCAACAATGGAACCCGGCAAAATTCGCCTTTGCCGAGCGTAAAATGGGAATATCCCTTGGCTATACGCCCTATTTGAGCAGCGTAGTTTCCGATATCGGACTTTTAAACGCTAATTATTTCAACAAAATCGACGATCAAAGTGCCTTCGCGTTCAGTCTACGTTATTTCACATTGGGCGAGATAGAGTTAAGACAGACCTTTCAAGATGAGGCCACGATAGCCAAACCGAACGAATTGGCGTTCGACGGCTCGTATTCCTTGAAATTGAGTCCCACTTTTTCCATGGCCGTCGCGGGACGGTATATCCGGTCGAACCTGAAGTTTCCTGATAGCGGTGGTGTCAGTTCAAAGCCTGGTAGCACCTTTGCCGTTGACGTCGCCGGTTTTTATCGTTCCCAGGAAATCGCTTATAATAATTTTGACGGTCGATGGAGGGCCGGTTTCAATATATCGAACCTCGGTGGCAAAATTGCTTATGACGAAAACGGACAGGACAACTTTATACCTGCCAACTTGAAGTTCGGTGCCGGATTCGATTTTATTTTAGATCAGGATAATGTATTGGGCCTTACGGCTGAATTCAACAAGCTATTGGTGCCAACACCCCAAGATTTTAATGGTGATGGCCTGCTTGATGCTACCGATAACGACGAGTATCAAGACATCGGTTTTTTAAGCGGAGTCTTTAAATCTTTCGGTGATGCTCCCGACGGTTTCAGCGAAGAGTTGCAAGAGATGACCTGGGCCTTGGGCGCCGAGTATGTATATCAAGATGCCTTTATGTTCCGTACAGGATATTTTAACGAAAGCGATGTAAAAGGTTTCCGTAAGTTCTTTACCCTTGGTGCAGGATTCAGATATAAGTCCGCTCAAATTGATTTGTCGTACTTGTTCTCGACTTCTAAAATCACCAACCCGATTGAAAATTCATTGCGATTCTCGCTGACCTTTAATTTAGGCGAGGAGTTTATCAATGATTAAATTCGCAGCAAAATAACGTGCATTCCAAAACCTGCCCTGTGCAGGTTTTTGTGCTTCTGGGGCAAAAAAAGTGTAGGAGCCAGCCTGCCCTTTTCTTGCTTGATCGTAGAAATAGGACGGAGAAGATTGTTAGTTTTGAAAAAAGTTTATAGGTTTATAAAAAGGTAGATGACTGAACACTGGCCATCGATGCCCGTTTCCCCTGTCTCTTATCCTCTTTAAACCCTGCAAATTTAAACCCTGCAAAAATTAGTTTTCAACTATTAAAGCCAGCTAATCAACCATTCACTTACCTCTTAGCCCACTATAAAGAAACCATGCAAAAACAAAAATTAAGCTTTGAACTGACCATTTTCGATGAATTGGCAGAACTTTCGAACGAACACCAAGTCTTGATGTCAAAAGCCGTTGCGGCGCGAAAGAATGCTTATGCGCCTTATTCCAATTTTCAGGTCGGCGCGGCGGTGCTGATGGAAAACGGTGAAACCGTCATTGGCAGCAACCAAGAAAATGCTTCCTACCCTTCGGGACTCTGTGCCGAACGTGTGGCGGTCTTCCAAGCCGGAGCATTATATCCGGGAGTGTCCATCAATGCCGTCGCCATCACGGCAACCTCCAAAAATCATGTGGTTGATTCCCCTGCCGCCCCCTGTGGCAATTGTCGCCAATCAATGCTAGAATACGAAACCAAACAGAAAAAACCCATCAAACTGTTTTTGATGGGTGAAACCGGTAAAATACTTCAATGTAATTCGATTGCGGATATACTGCCGTTGGGGTTTGATAGTTCTTTTTTATAGGATAGGATTTTTTTAATTTCAGATTTTAACATTTGGCTTCTGTCGCCTGTCGCCCGAAACCCGAAACCCTTCGCCTTTTGCCCTTCGCAAGTCGTCTGTCGCCTATCGCCCGTGGCGCATCGTCTGTCGCCCGTCGCCCTCCGCAAGTCGCCCTTCGCCCGAAGCCCTTCGCCCTTCACAAGTCGTCTGTCGCCTGTGGCGAAACACCCGTCGCCGATCGCCCATAACTGGTTACCCGCAACCCATCGCCGATCGCTTATTACCCGGTACCCATTATCAATCGTCCAATAGCCAATCGCCCGTCGACTACCACCAGCCACACTGACTCGTTGCCTGTCATCAACTACCCTCGCTCGTTACCAATCTTAAGTCTAACCGCTATATCTCATATCTTTTTTTTCAACTAATGATTAAATATGTATTTTTGTTTCTCTTACTCCGTTTCGCTTGCAATGCAATTAAGATATAAAGGCTGTAAAATTTATTAAACGATTTCAATGGAAAAAATTACCAAGGAAACCTATCTGAAATGGTACGAGGATATGTACTTCTGGCGGAAGTTCGAAGACAAGCTGGCCCAGGTCTACATCCAACAAAAAGTTAGGGGCTTCCTACATTTATATAATGGGCAAGAAGCTGTTTTGGCCGGTTCGCTTCATGCGATGGATCTCACCAAAGACCGTATGATAACGGCTTACAGAAACCACGTACAACCTATTGGTATGGGCGAGGATCCCAAAAAAGTAATGGCCGAACTCTATGGTAAGGTTACCGGTACGTCAAAGGGCATGGGCGGATCCATGCATATCTTTTCAAAGGAATTCCGGTTTCACGGCGGTCATGGTATCGTAGGCGGACAGATTCCCCTTGGTGCAGGTATGGCCTTTGGCGATAAATATGCGGGAAGGGACAATGTTACCCTTTGCTACATGGGCGATGGTGCGGTACGTCAAGGTGCTTTTCATGAGGCCTTGAATCTGGCCATGCTCTGGCAACTGCCTGTGGTGTTCATTTGTGAGAACAATGGGTATGCCATGGGAACGTCGGTAGCAAGAAGCTCACATTCTACCGAAATATGGAAGCTTGGCTTGGGTTACGAAATGCCCTGCGGCCCCGTAGACGGCATGGACCCCGTGACCGTGGCGCAGGAAGTGCACAAAGCCATCGAACGGGCGCGCAGTGGTGGCGGACCTACTTTCCTTGAAATGAAAACGTATCGCTACCGAGGTCATTCCATGTCCGACGCACAGCACTACCGCACCAAAGATGAGGTGAAGGAATATCAAAAAATAGACCCGATTACCCAGGTGCTCGAGGTCATCAAAGAGAATGACTATGCGACCGAAGACGAAATCAAGGCCATAGATAAAGGAGTGAGGGATATAGTTGCGGAGTGTGAGAAATTTGCCGACGAGTCCGATTACCCGCCCGCGGAACAGTTATATGACATGGTCTACGAGCAAGAAGATTTTCCGTTTGTTCAACATAAATAAATTAGATAGATGGCAGAAGTGATAAACATGCCCCGACTGAGCGATACCATGGAAGAGGGTACCGTAGCCAAATGGCTGAAAAAGGTCGGTGACAAAGTAGCCGAAGGCGATATTTTAGCGGAAATCGAGACCGACAAGGCCACGATGGAATTTGAGTCCTTTTATGAGGGCACTCTGCTGCATATCGGTATCGATGAAGGCGATGGTGCACCTGTGGATACCCTTTTAGCCATTATCGGGGAAGAGGGAGAGGATATTTCGGAACTCTTGAACGGCAACGATGCCAGTTCCGATGATGAGAAGGAGGCATCTTCTTCGCATGACACTTCTGAGGATGCTGAAGAAAAGGATGCGTCAGACGCGAAGGAAAAAAAGGATACTTCCGACTCCAAGGAAAAAGAAGGTAAAGCATCCGATTCCAGTGATGGGGATTCCGAGCAAGCAGCTACCGAAATTCCAGAAGGCGTAGAGGTGGTCAAAATGCCACGTCTCAGCGATACGATGGAAGAAGGTACGGTCGCGTCATGGTTGAAGAAGGTAGGCGACAAAGTAGAGGAAGGTGATATTCTGGCCGAAATCGAAACGGACAAGGCCACGATGGAATTTGAATCCTTCTATACCGGTACCTTGTTATATATCGGGATACAGGAAGGGGAGTCTTCCCCCGTTGACGCCGTATTGGCGGTAATTGGTCCGGAAGGCACCGATGTGGATGCCGTACTGAACGCTAAACCATCCAGCGGTAAAAAAGAAAGTACTTCTGAGGATAAAAAGGATGAATCAACATCCGAAGCGTCAAAACAAGATTCGGAATCATCATCCGAGAAATCGGATTCCGATGCTAAAGCGGTCAGCGATAGCCAGCGGATATTTGTATCTCCCCTTGCCAAAAAGATGGCCGAGGATAAAGGGATCGATCTGGCGAACGTTTCCGGATCGGGCGATAATGGAAGGATTGTCAAAAAGGATATCGAAAATTTCAAACCGGCCACCAAATCGCAGCCGCAAGAACAGGCCAAGGCGCCAGTGCAGGAATCAGGTTCGGACAAGGCTATGGCCCCATTAAATCTACCCGTGGGCGAAGAAAGTTCCGAAGAGGTGAAGAATTCCCAGATGCGGAAAACTATTGCCAAGCGCCTTTCGGAATCCATATTTACGGCACCTCATTACTATCTGACCATCGAGGTCGATATGGGTAATGCCATAGCTTCGAGAAAACAAATCAATGAGATGCCCGATACGAAAGTTTCGTACAATGATATGGTGGTCAAAGCCTGTGCCATTGCCCTTAAAAAACATCCACAGGTCAATACGACTTGGAAAGGCGAAACCACGAAGTACAATCATCACGTACATGTTGGGGTAGCGGTGGCTGTAGACGATGGTTTGGTCGTGCCCGTACTTAAGTTTACCGAGCAGATGAGCCTGACGCAGATCGGAAGCTCTGTTAAAGAGCTGGCCGGCCGTGCGCGGAACAAGAGATTAAAGCCCGATGAGATGGAGGGCAGTACCTTTACGGTCTCTAATCTTGGTATGTTCGGTATCGTGGAATTTACTTCAATCATTAATCAGCCCAATGCCGCTATATTATCGGTTGGGGCTATCGTTGAGAAGCCTGTTGTCAAAAATGGCGAAATTGTTGTCGGTAATACCATGAAATTGACTTTGGGATGTGATCACCGTACAGTTGATGGTGCCACGGGGTCACAGTTTTTATTGACCTTAAAGACGTATTTGGAGAATCCTGTGACCATGCTAGCATAAAAAAGATCGTTAAAAATTAAATAAAGGCGTCTCCTATAATTTTGAGATGCCTTTTTTTATGGTTACTTTGTTACCAAATGGGTTTGAGCCATCTTTAAATTTTAAAAAAATGCTGAAAATGAAAAATAGAATCCTTATGCTAATTCTTCTGTCGGCCATAATCTACAGCTGTGGATCTTCAAAAATAGATGAGGCGGTCACCTTGAATAGCCAAGATCCGATAAATTCCAATTATATACCTACAAAACTCTATAAAAAGCCAAGTGATATCGAGGGCATCGATGATATTGTCAGCTCCAGCGAGGCTCAGTTTACCAACGCCATAAAGGTTGGGTTTATTATGGACTTTTTAGCTTCCGACGAACTTGAAGGTCGGGATACCGGTAGCGAGGGTATCGAAAAGGCAGCCGATTTTATTCAGGCAAGCTTCATTAAAAATGGAGTGCAACCTTATTTCGAAAGTTACCGAGATACGATTTCCGATTACGAATTACCTGCTTATAATGTGGTAGGTGTAGTCGAAGGAAATGATCCCAAACTAAAGCAAGAATTTATCATTGTTGGAGCCCACTATGATCACATAGGCTTGATCGAGGCGGAAAACAGTGATGAAATTGCCAATGGTGCCAACGATAATGCCTCCGGTACCACTACGGTCTTGGAACTGGCCCGATATTTCGGTAATTCAAAATCTAACAAACGAAGCCTGATATTTGCCCTGTTCAGCGCCGAGGAGAAGGGACTTGTTGGCTCAAAGCATTTAGCACAAAAACTCAAAGATCAAAACTTAAACCTCTATACGGTATTAAATTATGAAATGGACGGAGTACCCTTAGTCGATAAAGACTATTTGATGTATCTCACCGGCTATGAGATGTCCAACTTAGCGGAGGTAGCCAATAGCTATTCCGATGGTACCTATGCCGGCTTTTTGCCCAAAGCCAAGGAATTCAATCTGTTTAAAAGATCTGATAACTATCCTTTCCACGAAGTCTTCAATGTGCCATCGCAGACATTCAGCACCTTTGACTTTACTAATTTCGATCATTATCACAAGGTAGGTGACGAAACCTCGGAAATGGACTATGGCCACATGGCGAACGTAATCAACAAAAGTATCCCCGTGATCGAGGGTATCGCCAATGCGTCTTCAAAAGAAATCAAGTACAACTAATGGCAAACGTTATAATTACAGGTACCAGTAGGGGCATTGGCTTCGAACTGGCACGCCTTTATGCTGATAATGGGCATAAGGTTTTGGCACTTTCCCGAAATGATACTCCGATTTCCGAGTTGAATCACAAGCATATTTCATCCTTCCCATTTGATATCTCACGAATGGAGGATTTAAAAAAGATGGAGGAATTTGTAGACGAAAACTGGAAATCCGTCGACATCCTGATCAACAATGCCGGGAAGTTATTGAACAAATCTTTTTTGGATACATCTGCCCAAGAATTTGAGGAAGTATATAAGGTTAACGTTTTCGGAGTAGTCGCTATCACGAAAGCCATACTTCCAAAAATGCCCAAAACCGGACATGTGCTGACCTTAAGCTCCATGGGCGGGGTACAGGGCAGCATGAAATTCCCTGGACTTTCTGCGTACAGTTCTAGCAAGGCCGCGGTCATTACCCTGACCGAGCTCTGGGCAGAGGAATTTAAGGAAACAGGGCCTTCCTTCAACGTTTTGGCCCTAGGGGCCGTGCAGACCGAGATGCTCGAAGAGGCCTTCCCCGGTTATATGGCGCCGAACTCAGCCTTGGAAATGGCGAATTATATTATGGATTTTGCCCTGACCGGGCAGCGGTTTTATAATGGGAAGTTGTTGCAGGTTTCTAGTAGTACGCCGTAGGGTCGAAAATTTTATTGTGGTAGGTATACGCCATGCATGACGTACTACTCAGGGTAATCCCACTTTGTTTCTGCATCTAAAATACTACCAGTAAAGTCCTCGAGTTATCACCATCGGTATATTGTCCGTCCCATCATTTTTTTAATTTTTTAACTAATCCACTTCCGCAAAATAACCCCTCTTCAGTATTATCAAACCTCATAAATCCTTAATTTTGCGGTAATGGATAAAACCTTACAAAAATACCTCCCCGAAAGAGCGGTAGGCCCCTGTTCGGTCCTTATCAAACAGAACAACGTCCACCTAAAAATTGTAAACGAACGGGTGACCCGCCATGGTGACTATCGGCGCATGCCGAACGGAGCCCATCAGATTACGGTAAATGCGAACTTGAATAAGTATCGCTTTCTAATCACCCTGGTTCATGAAATCGCGCATTTGGTCGCCTTCGAAAAATTCGGGCGGCGTATCAAGCCTCACGGCCGGGAATGGAAGCAGACCTTTCAATATATGATGCTTCCCTTTATCCGTCCCGCAATATTCCCTGCACAGCTTTTACCGCTTTTGGCGAACCATTTTCGAAATCCGAAGGCCAGTAGCAGTACCGATGCGAAATTATCCATAGCTTTGAAGGCGTTCGATCAAGGGGCGACCGACAACACCTATATCTTTCAAGTGCCGACAGGTAGCGTTTTTCGTATCTACAACGGTAAAATTTTCAAGAAAGGCAATAGGCGGACAAAGCGTTATGAATGTGTTGAGGTCGCGACGGGGAAGATGTACCTATTTCAGCCGAATGCAGAGATTGAGATAATTTCATAGCCCGGTTTGAACTTTGTTGGGTTTTTATTGAATGTCGCCCAAGGTACTTCGGAAATGCTTCGCTTAGATTGAGGTCGAAGGGTAGTTTCCGAATGCGAAGGGAGAATGATGATATATTGACAAATTATAGGAACGCCATTTATGGGGTCTCTACGGGTAACTAGATGGTCGACATTGATCGCGACCCTATTCAAGACGAAGAAAATGAAAAAAAATTATTATGCCGTTTTAATGGCAGGCGGGGTCGGATCTCGATTCTGGCCAGTGAGCACCTCTTCGTATCCCAAGCAATTTCACGATATGTTGGGTACCGGAGATACCTTGATACAAAAGACATTTAAGCGCTTGAACACGTTCGTTCCGACCGAAAACATCTTCATCTTGACCAATGAGCGGTACAACGATTTGGTACTCGAACAATTGCCGGAGGTGCAGCAAAATCAGGTGGTATTGGAACCGGCGATGCGCAATACGGCACCCTGTATTCTGTACGCTGCGTTGAAAATCCAGAAAATGAATCCAGATGCGGTGATGATCGTTGCGCCTAGCGACCATTGGATCGAAGATGAAGAGGCCTTTGCGAAAGATGTCACAATTTGCTTTGAAAAGTGTGAAAAAGAAGCAGTGCTCTGCACGCTAGGTATAAAACCCACTTTTCCTAACACGGGTTTTGGGTATATCGAATACGAGAAGGGCGGGGGAGATGGGCTTAAGAAGGTGCGGCAGTTCCGAGAAAAACCGGATTATGAGACGGCGAAGGAATTTTTAGCACAAGGTAATTTTTTATGGAACGCCGGTATTTTTATGTGGGGCGTGAATACCATCGTGAATGCTTTTAAAGAATATCAGCCTTCACAATACAAGCTATTTGAATCCGGAATACCTTCCTACAATACTTCGGAAGAATCTGCGTTTATTGAAAATAATTATCCTAAGGCCGAAAACATATCCATCGATTACGCTATTTTGGAAAATTCGCAGTCGATTTATGTGCTTCCAGCGTCCTTCGATTGGAATGATCTAGGCACTTGGGGCTCCTTGTACGACAAATTGGAAAAGGACGAAAACAATCATGCGGTGGTGAACGCCAAGGTCATTTCTGAGGATGCATCTGGCAATATGATCCGTTCTCCCAAGGATAAAATCGTGGTTATCGATGGCCTTAACGACTATATAATTGTTGATAATGATAAGGTGCTTTTGATTTACCCCAAAGCAAAGGAACAGGACATCAAAAAAGTGCTGAACAAGGTAAAGGATGCCTTCGGGGATAGTTACACTTAAATTAGCTGTTAAAAGATGAGCGAAAATCTGAATCAGGACAATATCACCCCGACCGAAGAACCTTCGGCCAGCAAGGAAGAGGTAAAGAGAGATTTCAGGGGTCTGCTAGAAAGCACCAAAACCTTTCTAAAAGAACTCTTGGATATTCGTCCCAATACCGACCAAGAAGCCACCAAGGAAGCCATTGTTGCCGATATTCCCTTTAGGGGCCACACTTCGTGGATTTTGATCTGCTCCATATTTATCGCTTCCATCGGCCTTAACGCCAATTCTACGGCCGTGGTCATCGGTGCGATGTTAATTTCCCCGCTTATGGGCCCGATTCTAGGTTTGGGCATGTCATTGGCGATCAATGATGTCGATACCTTGCGGCGCTCGTTGAAAAACTTTACCATCATGGTGGTGCTTAGTGTGCTGACCGCTTACTTGTTCTTTGCGATATTCCCCATTCAGGATGAGTCTTCGGAACTATTGGCCCGTACCGCCCCGGACATTCGTGATGTACTCATTGCTTTTTTCGGTGGCCTGGCTTTGGTCATCGCCCGTGCCAAAAAAGGCACGATTGCCAGTGTGATATTTGGGGTTGCGATTGCCACCGCATTGATGCCCCCCTTGTGTACCGTAGGTTTCGGTATTGCAATCGGTAATTGGGATTATGCTTTGGGAGCGCTATACCTTTTCACAATCAATACAATTTTCATTGCCCTCGCCACATTTTTAGTCATTAAGTTGTTGCGCTTTCCCATGGTTCGCTATGCCAATTCACAAAAGAGGAGAATGATCGCCCGAATCGCTTCAATTATTGCTGTTCTGGTCATGATTCCTGCAGGAATTACTTTCGTCAAGGCTTTTAAAGAATCAAATTTCCGTAATCAAGCACAGCAATTTGTCAATCAGAAAATAGCGCCTTACCAATTTTCGGAAGGGGGCCGTTTTATGGATAATTTTACCGATGTTCGCTATAACAACGGTATAGATTCGTATATAGAACTTGTTTTTATGGGCGATGAGGTGATTCCCGATAATATTATCGCTACTTGGGAGAATCAAAAAAACAATGAGTTTCCGATATTGAAGGATACAGAATTACATATTGTACAGGGTTCTAAGAACGAGCAGGTAGATCAGCTCAAATATGTAAATGAACTTTACGAATCTCAAAAAAACCAGCTCATGGGCAAGGACGATAAAATCGCCTTATTGGAAACGGAACTGATACGACTTAAAAAATACGCATCCAAAGAGATTCCGTTTCGCGATATTAGCGCAGAGGCCAAGGCGAACTACGAAAATTTAGTTTCCTTGGAATACGGAAACACCCTTAAAACCGATTTCGATAAAACCGACACGCTTACCGTTTTTCAGGTGCAATGGGCACCGGGTCTTGGAGCGCAAAGGATATCCGCAGAAAACAAAAAGCTGCATCAGTGGCTGAAAATCCGATTGAAGGATACTACGGTTCAACTTCGGGAATAGCGTCAGAAAAAAATCCTTCCTTATATATTCTTCGGACACCCTTTTCCCGTTTTTTTTTTGGAATTTGGTGCTTGGGATTTTGACATCCTTCTAATTCCTCTCCTCGATATACATTTGCCGAACTTTTTCGAAAAGTTCCGATGAGTAGACAAATCCGGTTACGGCCTCGTTGTCCGTCTTAAAAATCTCATGTTTGGTGCCTTCCCATTCCTTTAGCCCATCCTTTAGGAAAATAATCTTTTCCCCGATTTCCATGACCGAATTCATATCGTGGGTATTGATAACGGTCGTAATATCATACTCTTCGGTAATCTCTTGAATCAGGTTATCGATCAGCGTGGCTGTTTTTGGATCTAATCCCGAATTAGGTTCATCACAAAAAAGATATTGAGGGTTCATGACGATAGCGCGAGCTATAGCTACACGTTTTTGCATCCCACCTGATATTTGGGAGGGAAACCTGTCATAAGCTTCCGTAAGATTTACCCGCTTCAATACGAAGTCGACCCGATCTTGTTTTTCCGATTTTGATTGTTTGGTGAACATTTCCAAGGGAAACATGACATTGCCTTCCACGGTCATGGAGTCAAATAGTGCACTGCCCTGAAACACCATCCCCATTTCTTGGCGCAGGTCGCGACGTTCATCCCCCGTAAGTTTGGAATAATCCCTGCCATCATACGATATACTTCCTTCCTCGGGACTAAAAAGTCCGAGTAGGCATTTCAGAAAAACTGTTTTTCCCGAACCGCTTTGGCCGATGATCAGGTTGGTCTTTCCTTTATTAAAAGTCGCGCTGATCCCTTTGAGTACATGGGTGTCCCCAAAAGATTTGTGTATTTCGTTTACCTCGATCATTAGCCTAGTAACAATTGTGTGAGCATATAATTCATTATAATAATAATCACGCTGGTCCAGACAAAGGCCGTGGTGCTTGCCTTTCCTACTTCCAATGCGCCGCCCTTCATATAGAAACCGTGATACGAGGGCACCGTGGCCAAGATCAGCGCGAACACCAATGTTTTTATAAAGGCATAGGTTACATGAAAGGGATTAAAATCTAATTGAAGGCCCTCGACGAAATCGGCGCTTGTGAGAAATCCCCCAAAAACGCCCGCTATCCATCCGCCAAGAATACCCACGTACATAGAGATGGCAATTGCGAACGGGTAGAAGAGCATAGCAATAATTTTCGGGAATACAAGATAGTTCAGTGCGTTTACGCCCATTACCTCCAAGGCGTCGATTTGCTCGGTCACCCTCATGGTGCCAATGCTAGAGGTAATGTAAGAGCCTACCTTTCCAGCCATGATAATGGAGACAAAAGTCGGCGCAAATTCCAAGATTAACGATTGCCTCGCCGTAAAACCGATGAGGTATTTGGGAATGATCGGGTTGGTAAGGTTCAAGGCCGTTTGTATGGTGATGACCGCCCCGATAAAAAACGAGATAAAGATGATAATGCCCAATGAACCGAAGATAAGCTCATCTATTTCCTTTAAGATCAAGGTTCTCATGATTCGCCATTTCACCGGCTTTTTAAAGACCTCCTTAATCATAATGGCATAGCTGCCGATCGATGCAAGATAGCTCATGTAGATAAGTTTCTTGGCGTAAAAGTAGCAATAAGCAATCGATTTGACGGACTGCTTGTCAACTTTTAAGGAAGAATTTATTTACATTTGTTACTTACGGAAACCGAACTCCTAAAATACCTCCTAAAAGAAATCTATTATGACAAAAAAGCTGCTTACCCTAGTATTGACGACCTTTTCCATTGCTTTTGTCGCCTCCGAAGGTTTCGGTCAGACCCAATCAAAAGAGAATGGTGCCCATGTGAGAACATCACCTAAATTGGTTGTGGGCATTGTGGTAGACCAGATGCGTTACGATTATATTCCCCGTTTTTACCATCGTTTTGGCGAAGGTGGTTTTAAACGCCTGGTAGACGAGGGCTTCAATTGCAAGAACAACCATTTTAATTATGCACCCACGAGCACAGGGCCTGGACATGCCTCGGTATACACGGGCACTACCCCGGCGACCCACGGTATTCTCGGCAACAACTGGTACGATAAGGCATCGGGAACCGATGTTTACTGTGCAGGCGACGACAGTTATGCGTCTGTAGGAACCGATTCGGATGCGGGTCTAATGTCGCCCCACCGTATGGAGGTGACCACGATTACCGATCAATTGCGTCTGGCCACCCAAATGAGGGGCAAGACCATTGCCATTGCCATTAAGGATAGGGGTGCGGTACTCCCTGGCGGGCATACGGCTAACGCAGCATATTGGTTTCATGGCAGTGACGAAGGTAAATTTATAACCAGCACCTTTTACATGCCCAAGTTGCCCAAGTGGGTCGATGATTTCAACGCCTCGGACGCAGCGGAGAAATATAAAAAACCATGGACGACCTTGAAGCCCATCGATTCGTATGTGGAAAGCGGTACTGATGACAACGCTTACGAAGGTATGTTCAAAGGGGAGAAAGCACCTGTGTTTCCCCATGACCTTCCCAAATTATGGGACGAGAACGGAAAATTCGGTATGATTAGCGCAACTCCCTACGGCAATAGTTTGACTGCGGACTTTGCCATCGAGGCTTTGGAAAAAGAGGACTTGGGTACCGACAGCGATACGGATTTTCTGGCCGTCAGTTTTTCCAGCACCGACTATGTTGGCCATAGATATGGCGTAAATTCCAAAGAGGTACAAGATGTATACCTACGTTTGGATCAAGATTTGGCCCGACTTTTCGATGCTTTGGACAAAAAAGTGGGCAAAAACGAATATACCGTGTTTTTAAGTGCCGACCATGCCGCTATCGACGTTCCCGCCTATTTGAAAGATCAAAGAATTACGGCCGGTTATTTTGAGTGGGATGCCACGAAAGCCAAGTTCGAGCAATTTTTGAATGATGCTTTTGGAACGACCGACATCGTCAAAAACTTTTCGAACTATCAGCTTTTTTTAGATGACGAAATCATCAAGGGCCTCGATAAAACCCCTTCCGAGGTGCAGGAGGCTATCGCTGCCGAGTTATTGAACTATGATGGCATTGAAAGGGTCTATACGGCTGATCAGATGTGGAAGAACGAATACACCGAGGGTATTGCTAATATTCTACAGAATGGATACAATCAAAAGCGTTCCGGCGATGTGCTGGTAGTTTTGAGCCCGGATTATGTTTCATACTCCATAACAGGGTCTACCCATGGGTCCCCCTATATTTACGATACGCATACCCCTCTTCTGTTCTATGGAAAAGGAATAGGCAAAGGCAGTACCGTAGCAAGAACGGAAATACCAGATATTGCGGCCACGATGGCATCGCTATTGGGAATTGCCTTTCCCAGCGGTACGACCGGGAAACCAATTGTCGAGGTATTGGACCAAAAGTAAGTAGGCAGTTGCAGTGGCGGTTGGCAGTAGACGATATATCCCAAATAGATGAACAACGACCCTATAGGCATTTTCGATTCCGGGGTAGGGGGAACCTCTATTTGGAAGGAAATCCAAAAATTACTGCCCCACGAGGATACTATCTATCTGGCGGACAGTAAAAATGCACCTTATGGGGAAAAATCCGCTGCGCAAATTCTGCAGTTGAGCATCAAGAACACTGAATTTTTGTTGGATAAAGGATGTAAAATTATCGTGGTAGCTTGCAATACCGCTACCACAAATGCTATTGATCAGTTACGTGAAAAGTATCAAGTGCCGATTATTGGTATCGAGCCGGCCATTAAACCGGCAGCTTTGCAATCAAGGTCGAAAACGGTAGGCATCTTGGCCACCAAAGGCACTTTGTCGAGCCGATTGTTTCATAGTACTTCCGAAAATCATGCCAAGGGCATCAAGATTGTCGAACGCGAGGGTATAGGACTTGTTCCCTTGATCGAGCAGGGAAAAATCGCTTCCGATGAAATCCGCAATTTACTACAAACCTATCTTAAGCCCATGCTCGATGAAGGTATCGATTATCTGGTATTGGGCTGTACCCATTACCCGTATCTGATACCGGTTATAAAAGGACTGCTTCCAGAGAATGTTCAGATTATCGATTCGGGGGAGGCGGTGGCGAGGCAGACGCGGGCTGTTTTAGAGAACAATGGTCTAAGTAATCCATCCGAAAAATCAGGAAGACATTGGTTTTATACGAATGTGAAATCCGACGTTTTAAAGGAATTACTTAAAGACAGTAATGCTTCCTACTCGGTAATACAGCTGAATTTCTAAGTCGATATTCCCTTTTTGGCGCTATAATAGCTACGCATGCCTATACCTCTCCATTTTAGTTTTAACCTTTGGATTCCAACTTGTAGGTTTTATCTC
>RCMY010000494.1_pt1 | contig 36770 bp, 29 predicted proteins | sample 2041341 | NCBI WGS metagenome assembly RCMY01 (sample SAMN09708234, study PRJNA481090) | Marine sediment metagenome, whole genome shotgun sequencing project. | reverse complement strand
AAAAAGAACGACCAATCCGTTATAAAAGCCTTGGCAGGAATGGCCATAAAGGTAATCGCGCTCAATAGAGTACCGAACACACTAAGCCCGGATGCCCACCACGGAATACGCCCGCCGCCCACAAAATAATCTTCGGTGGATTTCTGCTTGCTTGCAAAATAGACCCCTATCAAAAGCGAAAACAACAAGTAGAGGGCCAAGACCGTATAATTGACAACGCCGAAAGGCTTGGTAGCTTCGGCGATAGCGTATTCTTGTACTTCGGGTGTACGGATACCGGGGGATACCTCTCCCGAAACGATAACGAATTGGTCGTCTTTTTTAAAGGATAATGCGGTAACGGGTATGTTGTCCGTCAACGTATCGTAAACATACCATTTTTTGGTAATGGCATTATAGCCCAGGATTTCTTTGGAGAATCCGGGATGGGTATTTAAAAGGGCATCTCGTTTTGTGGTCAGTTTGGCGATAGCGGAATCGTTTTTCTCCTTGCCCAGTTGAATGGCAACGTTCTCCAGTTGAGTAAACAGCACTTCGTCGGAACCACCATAGACCATGATGTTCATCGAACCCATACTTTCGACGGAAGCACCCATTAAAACCCTAGGCTTTCCATCGATTGAAATTTCACCTTCGTCCTTCCAAATTTCTTCCTTCAAATCATAGGACAGATAGTTGGTTAAAGTTTCCGACTTTTTACCTGTTGTTTGGTTGCGTCCCCCGATGACAAAGAGATTTCTAGAATCTTTGGTTTCCTGAACGGCAATAGAATGAACTGCCCTAGGGGAACCGGGAAAATTGGCCAGTTTCTCCCATTTTTTAGGACCATCTAAGCGCATTCTGTAAAATGAATTGACACTCTTTTCGGAATTTTTACCGCCGACGACATACACATAGCCTTCTTCGACGACGGCAGCAGTATACGCTAAGGGTTCGGGTAGGAGAGGATATTCGGTAATCTCGACTCCCTTCGATGCAGGATTGTATTTTAAGATTACAACCTTATCGCTGGTAGATTTCCCTGTCTCTCCGCCGATGACCAAAATTCCTTCGGAAGTGGATACTGAAGCGCCGTAGGCAAGGGGAGAAGGCAGGGTCTGACTCGACAATTGCCATTCACCATCAACAAGCACATAAATGTTATCGCTGTAGACTTTTTCCCCGCCATTCCATGGCAGGCCGTTGGGAAAATTGGCACCGCCCGCTGCCAAGATAATCCCATTGTGTACACCACCCATCATTCCGGCATAACCGAAGGAAACCGAGTCGTTAGGCTTTGCGGGAAGTTCTGGCAGATCGGTTATCCCAACCTTTTGAACCTCCTGACCGACCGATACCAGTGCGAACAAAAGTGCGAGTGCGGTGATGGCAACCTGGCTAATCTTGATCATAATCAATCTATTTCAAAACTAAATTCATCATAATCTGCGGTGCGCCAGGCATGTTCTTGTGTGGTAGGCGAAATGGCAAAAAAAGGCGAAAAGGTCTTCACTTTTACAGTGCGATTATCGGGCATAAATTCCAAAATCCGCAGCCAGCCATCGCCGCCATTACCCATCCATCCGCCGCCCATTGCCTGTGCGTTGAACACCATTTGCTGCACCTTTTTTCCTGCAGCATTACGATCGGTTCGAAAACCTACATGGGCTCTAGGGTCATCGGGCGCTCCGATATGTCCTGAAAAGACCATTTGGATATTGTTGGAAGGTTTTACCAATTTTTCGAAAATGGCTTTCCCGTAGTTACCGTCTTCAATCGGATAATTCTCTTTGACGATATGGTCATTTTCGGCGTTGAGATAAGAATGGGTAAGCAGTACAACGGTGTGATTTTTATATTTTTCCAAATTCACTACATCTTTTGCCCAGTCAATGACGGTATCCCGCGGGGCAAATTCCATGGGAATAAATAGCATTTTTCTATCTTGGGTAGGAGTAAATTCTAAAACAGCATTTTCCATGGTAGGAATGCCTTCTGCGTTTAATGCTACTTCTCGTAGAATCTTCCGATTTTCCATATTCTTGTCCACCGGAAAATACCGGTTGAAGTTAGATTTACGGTTTTCGATATTCTTATATCCATAATCATGATTTCCGGTAGTCGTGATATAGGGAACTCTACCATCCAGACGCGAAAACGCATTGGAAACCGATTCCCACTGGAGCTTACTGGCCTGATTCGCCACTTTGCCATCAGGGTTGATCATCTCGTTCTGTTCCACTAAGTCGCCTGTGCATAAGACCATTTTAATATTAAGGCTATCAATATTTTCACTGACCCAGGCGGTCATCAATTCGAATATAGGTTGATTGCGGCCGAATTTAACATACGTTTGCGGGTCGGGAAGGATGATCATTGTCCAAGAATCAGGAGAACTTAATTGCGGCGGATCATAATTTTCTTGCGCGGTAATAGGTAGGCTCCAAAGTGTAAGTATTACAACAAAAATCATCAGAACTCTTTCCATCTTCGATGGATAAATAATAATCTCTTTTTTCATTGGTTAATTATTTTGGAGTGTTATGCAAAAGTTGTCCCGAATGGTTGGGACGCTGTTTCAAATAAAAACTTCTTTATAGGATTGCCTCCACGATTGTTAGTTTTTTATAACCCATGTGTTTACAGTATTGTATTTTCCTTGGATAACGATTTTATAAAAGTTATTTACTTGGTTCTTAATGGGTATTAACATGTTTTCTTCGCCACTCTTAATTTTTTGAACCAGTTTATATTGATCTTTTTCACCCTTTTTAAAATTATTGGTGGTACTCATCCAAATATTTAAAGTTTCTTCGGGATGATAGGCTTTCCAACTAAGTTTTAAATTTCCCTCGACCATTTCCGTTGTGGCGTTAGCTACGGAAATTTCGCCAGCAAGGGGAACGCCGTCGATTTCCCAAAGTCTTTCTTCTGATGGATTTAAATTTAGGTTGCGAAGAATCGTAGAGGTTATGTCGACAATAGCGGGAGTTTCATCCTTAAAATGGGAATTAAGGTTGGGTGCATTGCTCACTATCCAGATAGAACGCTCTCTTGCAGATTGTCCTCCGTGGTCTTTCCCTGTTTCTTTGTCACGACCATGATCTGTCGTAATATAAATTTGCCATTTTTCACCTTTTTCTTTTCGCACCATGTTAATCGCTGACCAAAGTTCCCCCACTTGACGATCAATTTGTTTTACTGCCGCATAAAACAAATCGCTGTCACCATGTTTATGTGCCACACCGTCAGGATGATTGAGATAAACCCATGAGAGATCTGGGCTTTCCGCCCTAATATAACGGGCTGTCTCTGCTACCACAAGGTTATCGATATTCAGCAAATAGGTACTCTCCGAATCATGCGGAAAACGGATAGTGTCCAGTTCAAAACCATCGAAATGATAATCCAGTTGGATATTTCCGGTTTCGGACAATCCTTCCCCGATCAATTTGGTTCGGTTATCCTCCCAAGTAGAAAAAATGGCTGTTTTTAAGGATGGAGCTAGTTCCTCAGCATAGCGAAAAAGCGTCCAGTAGTTGTAATTAGGGTCTTTTATGCTATTTCCCCACACATTGTGCTTGCTGGCCCAAGTGCCGGTAATTAAGCTGTTATACCCTACTGCCGAGATAGTGGGCGATTGGGAGTAGCCGTCCTTTTCCCCTCCAATATAGGCTCTGGTGTAGCCTCCTTCAGCAGCAATAGCATCCAAGTTTGGAGTGGGAACTTTTTCGATCACATCCGCAGAAATCCCATCAACGAGCACAAAAATAACTTTTTGGGATTGCTCTTGAGGCACTGCGGTCAAGGAAACAAGAAAGGATATAAATACTATAATTGTTTTCATTATTGTTTATTGGTAATAGTCCATTGTTTTAAACATGCTCTAAATTCATTCAAATTCAAACTCGGCCATTACCGGGTAATGGTCTGATAAATAAAAAGTGGCTTCTTCATTATAAACCTTTGCGTTTACACAGTTTTTACCTAGATTGGGTGATGCCATAATAAAATCAATACGCTCATACCGATCTACCAATTGTTCGTGGGTTTCGTTGTTCATTTTTCCTAGAGATTGGGCCGGAAAACTCCCTCGTTCTAGCATCCCATTCGTATATTTCTGACAAACATCGATTAAAGGAAACGAAAGAAATCTAGATATAACCGCATAATCCAATTCATTATCGGCTAGATTACCCGTATCCGGTTTGTCAGCATTTGTTTTCCTAAGATTGTTGAGTAAAATCTCATTTTTATATAAGTCGGCATCGAAGGGCGAATGTGCATTGAAGTCTCCCATAACCAAATATTTGGGATTATTTTCGGCTACCTTTTCTAATTTGTCAACTATTATTTTAGCTTCTTCACGTCGTTTTTTATAACTGCCTGGAGATAAGTGGATGATAAAAACATCTATCCCATTGGTCTTACAATGTAAAGCGCCGTGATGCATCCCTTTAAATATCCTCTCTTTAACCTCAATCGGAAATTTTGAAGTAAGTCCCACTGGATAACCGTCCTCTTTTAAAAGCACAGAATAACTATGTCCCCATTTGTTTGCATCTTCAGAAAGCTTCCCATCAGTATAGTCACATAATTCCTGGAGAGCCACAATATCCGGTTTTTGCATGGCTACCCAATCTGCTAATTTCTCTCTTCGGGCCGTGTCTTTTCCCCAGTCAAAACCATTCCATATATTGTAGGTAATTATCTTTAATTTACTATCTTTTTCTTGACTGTAAAGTGAACCTGCAATAACGATAAAGGCCAGAATCAACGAATATTTCTTATTACACATAGAGCGCTACTTTTTAAGTTTTAAAATCATCACAACAGGTAAATGCTCAGAAGCCCCTTGTTTCTGAAAAATTGGAATAGCAACAATGTCCTCGACTTTTTTAATGCATTAAAAATGTTGTTATCGCAAATCCGTGTTTTTACGTTTACTTATCGTTTTTTACGGATTGTCCAAATTTTTCTTGTTACTCGAAATCGAAAACACTTATCACAGCAGCATAATCCGAAGGGAACATGATGGGATGATAATGTGTACTTACCGTCGTATCCCATACTTTGATCTCTTTTTACCGACTGACCTGATAGATTCTCACATAGTCGATTTCATATCGGGAAGGGAAGGTGGCTCCGGAGGGATCACCACCGGCCTTTCCGCCTATGGCAAGATTAAGAATCATAAAATGGGGAATCTTGAACGGGTTTTTTACTTCTCCTCTCTTATTTATTGTTTTAGATAGTTCTATCATATTCAACAATTCGTCATCGAGATATAGTTTAATGGCGTTTTCATTCCAGTCCATTCTCCATATATGAAATTTATTAGCCCAATCCGGATCGTCGAAGTGTGCCATCGGAAATTTGCCTTCGTCCCATACCGTATTGTCTTTCCCTGCCCAAGCGGCATTGGCCAGAATACTGTGATGATAATATTCCATAATATCGATCTCCCCTCCTATGGGCCAGGGTTGATCGGCTCCCAATGTCCAAATTGCCGGCCATAGACCAGGCTGTGTCTTGAATTTGGCTTTTATTTCAAATCTTCCATATTTCCATGAATGTAACCCTTTTGTAGTAACACTGGCCGAAGTAAAGATCGCCTCCTTCCTTTGCGCCTTCCAATTTTCACTATTTGAATCATAGTTTGGGTTGGGCAATACCTCTCTTTTCCCCTCAATTATCAAAAAGCCGTTTTCACAAAATGCATTTTTGGGCTGATACCATTGGAGTTCTTCATTCCTTACAAAACCATTTTCATACGTCCACTTGCTTGGGTCGGGCGTACCATCGGTTTCGAATTCATCTGACCATACCAAATTGTAAAGACCTTCTTTAGCATTTTCGGTGTCATTGTCCGTGGTTTTCTTTTTGGTGCGATTAGAACACTGGGTCAGGGCCAATACACATAAAATCATCAAAATAGTTCGTTGCCCTTTCCTCATTTCGTTGTTGATTTATACTATTTTTAGAACTGCTTTATGGGTTTTAGTGATGATCTTATTAGTTTTAAAGACTAATGATCGTTTAATAGGGTCTGCTCTTAACTTTTTCAATTAAAAATCCTTTTACGTCTTCCTGTTTAGCCGTTGAAATAAAATGCACATAGCTGATGCCATTTAGGTTTTCTTGATTCAGTGGCAAAGTGATTATTTCATTTCCTTTCTCATCCATCACGCTACAATTCTTGCTTTTACTTGTAAGATCCCAATCAAAAAGTAATGTATGCCATTTGTTTTTTTGCAATCCTAATAATTCATAATTGTACATGGCAAACCTATAAGCTGTGGTGTCAGATGGATTGAACCAGCGATCGGTGAGACTTATTCTTCCTCCCTGACTCCCTTCCGGAATATAAACGGAAGTTTCAAAACGTCCTTTTTGCAATGCGGGAAAATTCCAGACGGCCCCCTGATTTGCTACTTCAAGTTCTTTATTATCTATTTTGGCAATTTTCAGTACTTTCTTTTCAGGTGCAACAGGATTCGAAACTAATCGTGCCCCTTGCTCCCTGTTGTATGCGCTATGCCCAACAATTCCCTTTTTGTAAAGAAATGTACTCCAGTTATTCAATCCTGATGAAAAGTCATCCTCTCTAGAAGTTTCATTGAGCCAATTTGGGTCAAAAATCAATATTTTCCGATGTTCTTTATGTTGGCCAAGTGAAACTAAAATCTTACCACCCGGCAATTCTACAGATTGATTCTGATGAACACTCATATCCAAACTTAAACTCTGATCGGCTTCCCCATAATCCGGGTCGTTCCGCTTTGGATTTAGGATAAGCTCTCGGAAACCTTTCCATGTCTTTCCATCATCTTCCGAAATAGCGGCATGCAATACATCGCGATTGGTAAAAACATCTTCCCAAACACCATCAATTCCTTCCTTTTCAGGCAATGGCGTGGTATTGTTCCAGATAAAAAGCAATCGCCAATCGTTCAATCGGTTCATGGTTGGCATAGTGATGGTTCCATAAAATCGTGATGGTTCCAATTCACTCCATGTATCACCGCCATCTCCAGAAAAGCTCTCGTAATGTTGATCCTGAGCAGTACGGGCTAACATCCATATCCTTCCATCTTGCAATTCGATAACAGTTGGTTCAACAGCACCATGGTTCCATCTGTACCCTTTGTGAACACCTTCCGGATGGTGGGGAGGTGCCTGAACAAACTGCGAACGTTTCCAGCTTAATCCATCATCATCGGAATAAAATACCCCACAACCAAAAAGCGCAGTACTATGGGCACCTACAAGAATGCGCTTGCCTTCCCTAATAAAGACCGGTGGCTTCAACATAATATAACTGCCTTCGTTGTCTTCTGTTTTATAGACTTCGGTCTTCACCCATTTTCCATCAATCCCCCCTTGAGAACGAATACTTATTACTCCTTTTTCACCCGTGTCTAACCGGATATATTCCCCCGTAACCGGACTTTTTGCATCCGCACCGACCCATTTGTTCGTTACATACACCGAGTCCCAGGTAAAACCATTATCAATACTACGGAGGTAGAATGATTTGTCTTCTTTATTACCTTGACCATAATTGTAATGGCGAATTTCTCCGGTCTCTAACCGTACCAGACCAATAAAGGCATTATAAGGAGGAGCACCGACGATAGCGGGTTCATAGACTTTGCTTAATTGATTGTTGCACCCAGTAAGCAATAGAAAGGAAATTAGGAAAACTCCAAAACTTTTTAATAAATTAGATGTGATATTGTCTGTTTCCATTTTTGGAGCTCACGGTAAATTGTCTGATCAAGATCATTTTTTACTTTTGTGTTTTTTATAGGTATCCTTATTATCGGTCAACCACTTTAAGGAAAAGCTGGCAAACATATTCTCGGTATACTCATCCTTCTCAAAGAATACACCTATATCTCCATTTTCCAGTATAGTAAGTGATGAATAAGCGGCACTGCCTTTGTAGATGGTCTTGCCGTCCGTCCAAGTTTCCCCCTCGTCATAACTCACACGAACCGTTAAGTTCTCGCGTCCGTCAACCGTATTGGCATTGGCGAACAACAACCGGTTTTTTTTGAATCCGTCTTTGATGGAGGTATAACGGATGATGCTAGCATTGCATCCAGGGTCGTTTAGTTGAGCTTCTGGTTTTGTGGTCCACGTTTTACCTTCATCCGAAGATATATGCACATATCGAATCCCTTTTTTATCGTTGGCCCTGGCATTGATCATCCATCTTCCATCTTCCAGCTCAACTATTTTTGATTCATCGGCGGGCATAATAGGCGTGTCGATAAAGAACCAGGTCTTGCCGTGGTCGTCACTTCCGAATACATGCATGCCACTGTTCAGGTTGACCATACAGTGCAATAGTTTGCCGGCGCGGGTTTGAATACCCCTCCCAGAAGTAATGAACTTAAAATCGGTATGCCATTCGGGTTTTGCAATTTGTTCGGTTATGTCCTCAGGTTTACTCCAGGTTTTACCATTGTCGCTGCTTTTTACGACATGCAGATAGTAAATGTCTTTTTCAGTAACTAGGTTCATAAAATTGTAGAACAGAAAAATCTCGTTTGTTATTTTATCAACGATTATTGACGGATCCGAAGCCGATTCACCCAACGGAAAATCGACAACGGACTCAATGGGCGACCAGGTCTTGCCATTATCGGTGCTTCTGCGCAATACAATGTTAATATCGTCGCTTCCTCTTAAGTCGTTGCAGGATGGAATGCGTTCGTCGATGGCCGCAAGCACATCCCCATTGGGTGCGGTCACTATCGCGGGAATGCGATAACAGGATATTGAATCGTCCATCGACGCATTGAAAAGATCTTCATAATTATCAATGCCTTTGGCCATTTGATACGTTTGATCTTGTGCGTTTGCGGAAAAAGCTAGAAGAATTAGGGTCAGTAGCGGATAGAGTTTCATAATCGTTTAGTTTCAATTTTTTCTTGGGATGAATTGCTATGGTTATTGGATATTTTCAATCCGTTCAAAGGTTTTCCAACACTGGTACAATGCCCGTGGCACATGAAAACAGCCTTTCCATTTCCCCCCTTTCAAGGTTAATAGAGGTTTCCCCTGACGGTTCAGGTAGCCAAACCATTCCCCGTTTTCGGGATCTGGAAAATGACCCCAGGTATAGTCGTATACTTTTTCATACCAGTCCTTTATTTTTTTCGTTGGATGATGTTCGTAGGCTTTGGACAGCGCTACCAAGGCTTCTAAGTGCACCCACCAGAGCTTTTGATCGTGTTCCAATTGTTGAGGCGGATGGCCTTTAGCATCTATAAAATAGAGGATGCCACCGAATTCCTTGTCCCATCCATACTCCAAAATTCGAATGATGGTATCCGTCGCTCTTTGGATGAGATTCGGGTCGTTTTGCCGCACCCCGATATCGATCATAAACCACATGGCCTCGATGCCGTGACCGGGGTTGATTAATCTACCGTCAAAACTATCGTGCAGCGAACCATCGGGAAGTATGTTCTCATAAATCAGTCTGGAATCTTTTTGGAGAAAGACCTCCATGACCTCGTTGACGCTGAAATCTATGGTGTCTTGTACTACTTCCGGCTCAAGAATGTCTTCCAGTTCCAATACCAAATTAGAAAGAATCATGGGAAGGGCGAAGTTTTTCAGCGGTCGTTCGCCGGTGCTCTTTTCATAAATCCCCTTTGGAGTATCTTTACGACCCAAAATGTTGCGGTAAGTGTTTTTGGCTAATGTTTTAAATTCCTCATTATCAGAAGCCTTGGCGTATTGTGCAAAAGCCATGGCCGCAAAGCAATCGGAGAAAATGTTGTACGGTTGCACTAAGGGTTTTCCCGCTTGGGTCAAGGAGAAATAGAAGTTACCCCCGGCGTCCATTCCATGGTTTTTTAGGAACTCCGCTCCTGATTTTGCCATTTGCAGCCAAGATTCGCGTTGCTCCACTTGATTGTAAAGCATGGAAAATAGCCAAGCCTGCCGACCCTGTAACCAAACAAATTTATCGGTATCGTACACTTTTCCAGTTTGGTCAAGGCAGGTGAAATAACCGCCGTGTTGAGTGTCTAGCGAGTTCCGCTCCCAAAAAGGCAGTACATCATTAAGGAGTGTTTTTTTATATGATTCAGCGTATCTCATTTTATATGTATGACATAAACAAACTTAAACAAAGTTTGTTTAACTTCGTTTACCACCAAGATATAAATAAGTCTCACTGATTTTTTTAATTAGTGCGATAACAACCCTATTCTTGCTCTAAAAAATTGCTCTTAGGAGGTAGTCTTGTAGGGCAATCAAACTATAATCGCATGAGGAATTTCAAAAAATTGGAACCGGTGGATACGGGTTCCCTAGTGGATAAAGTCGAAATAAAGCTATTGGCCTTTTTTAAAGATAATGACTTGAAGCCGGGGGATTCTATTCCCAAGGAACTGGATTTTGCCGAATCGCTTGGCGTGAGCAGGACCGTTGTACGCGAAGCACTGCTCCGTTTAAGAACACTGGGCTTGATCGATTCCAAAAAACATAAGGGCATGACGCTGAAACAGCCCGACATCATCAATAACTTTGCGCGTATTATGGATCCTACCCTTCTCGGCGAGGATACCTTGAAACAACTGTTTGAATTTCGGCTTATCCTGGAGATGGGCATGGCCGATTTTCTTTTTGAACATAAGACCAAAAAAGATATGGACGAATTGGAAGAAATCGTCGAGGCAGAGGAAGCTACTGATAGTGGAAAGATTCGGTTTTCGCTTGACAAAGAGGTGGCTTTTCATGGAAAACTATACCAAATGTCAAACAACATCACTTTGCAAAAATTTCAGGACCTGTTACTACCCGTCTTTAATTATGTCTATCTAGAGGAAACCAAGAACGCCGATTTAGACGATTATCACTTTTCGGGTGGCCAGTTCGTTAGCCACCGCATGCTACTGGAAAATTTAAAAGTGGGTACACCCGAAACTTTTAGAACCGCCATGCGCCGGCATTTGGAACCGCATTTTGATCATGCTTTCTCGAAAAATGGAAGTAAATAAAAAGGCCTTGGCTAACTCATCCAAGACCTTTTACAAACTAACCAACTCAAAAATCAATAAACTTTTGCCTACCCTTCTGCCAATAATCCACACTGTCAATTTATATCGGTCCGGAGTAGCTAAAATCGTTTTAGCTTAGGAAATCAAAACACGCCTAATGTTATTTAGGTCCTGCACCATAGGCTGGATTCTCTTGATCGAACCAAAGCCTTTCGGAATTTAAAACAGTTGGAGCACTGCTTCCGGTGGTAAATCCTTGTTCCTCGATGGCTTTAACACGATTGGCGTAGTTCTTATCGTCTTCCGTTGGTGTGCCGATGACAAAACGGCGGGGTACCGTCAATTCGGATCCTGATGCCAGAAAGGGTTCCCGAGGTAGATCGGTGCTATTTGTTTCAGGAATTCCCGATCGTCGCACCATGGTCCAAACATAATTGGGCATAGCGGCAAAATTATCTGTACCGTCCAAGGTCGCATATTGCTCTACATAAGGCGGCAGCGCTTTTCCGCATCGATAAAGGCCTATACGATTTCGGCATTGAATTCATTCTTATCATAAAGAATCCTGAGTCTTGAATCTTAGTTTTCCACCATAAAATCAATGAAATTCTTTCCTCCGATACCCGGTTGTTGACCGTTACCTGTACCACGATGGTTGATATCCCTTTTATAAATAAAATCATCACCCAGTTCGTTCATATAACCGGCAGGGGAGTTGGCCACCTCTTCGGCGATTTTCAATGCCTTTGCCCTTTCTTTTTTAATAAGCCGCGCCGCGTTTTTAGTTTTAATAGGTTGCAGAATTTGGCCCATTTCCCGTAGTCCCCATTATAAATTACATCTTGGTTGCTTATCTCAAATTGGTCAGGGGTCGAAAGCCCGGCTATCGCTTGATTTAATTGGATATTCTTACTGAAAAATGAGTGCTCAAATAAGATAACTGTCCTTTCGTGTCCAATATCTTTAGCGTTGCATCCAATAGTTTGTCAGTCATTGTATGGTGAGGGAAGCGGCTTGGTCCCATATCCAGTCCGAAGAGCCGCATAAAGCTTTTTCCGGCTCCGTTGAATCCGCTTATATTGTCCAAGGTTTCAACAAAGAATACCGCCTTTTCCTGAAGAGCCTCGGCCTTTTGTGTTTCGCCTTTTCTAAATAAGGCAATGATTTCGTAATAGAGTGGGGCCAAATGGTTATAGGTGCTGCCAACCCAACCCGTAGCACCCAGCGGTAGGCTGGATACCAGTTTTTCGTCGACCCCGAAAAGTATATTCTGCGAACCTTGATCAAAATGAAGGCAGTCCTTAAAATCGCTGGGGTTGTAGTCGGAAAATTTAATGCCGGCAAAATTCGGAATGGTGTTTACCGCCTTCCCCAAGAAATCGAACATCGAAAAATCAGCTCCGGTCAAAACGGGAATATGGTAATAATAAAAGGGCAGGCTGGGTGCGCTCTTTGCAATTTCGGAGCAATACTGTAAGAGACTATCTAATGTTTTTGGTTTGAAGTAAAAAGGGGGAAGGGCGCAAATGGCATCCGCAAAGTTTTCGGAGTGTGCCGCCAGTTCTTGTGCTTCTCTAACATTAGTGTGTCCCACATGGTTTGTGACAAAGAAACCGTCCGGTTTGTTTTTCGCCCAAGCCTCGATCAGCTGTTTACGCTCTGCCGTACTTAGCGATACGAAATCGCCGGTGGAACCATTTACAAAGGCACCTTCGACTTTGTTGGACTTTAAAAATTGCCCGTAGGGCTTGATGATATCCAAATTTAGGGAGCCATTTTGATGCATGGGGGCATAGGTGGCGGCAATCAAATTTTTCATAGCTGCATTATGTATAACATAAACGAAAATAGTAATTTATTCTGTTGTACAAACATTTTTATTTTAAAAGACGGTACATGAAGACTTAATCTTTTGGAGATAGGGATTTTGGGATTACCGATGCAAACTTAAAAATCAGGTTCAATTTCAGGTGGGTTGTTGAAGCTATCGTAATACCCTACTTCTATTTCATCCAGATAGGAATACCAAGAAGGTAATAGGGTCTGGAAACGATCTAGGTTTTTATTGGTCTTTTCCGTCCATGCCGATTCTGAAAGGGCGATCATACGTGGAAAAGCCATAAAATCGACCCATTCATCGGTTTTGATTCGCTCGGTCCAAAGGTTTCCTTGTATTCCTTTTATTAAACGGGTTTCTTCCTTGTTAAAACTATGTGTTGAATCGGGATAACGGTACACGTCTTCCATGGTGCCGTAGGCTCCATCCCATTTCCTTCCATTCTTGTGGGAATCATGTTGTACAAAGTCAAAATACAGCGGTATTCTAGGGCAAAGTACGATATCATAGTTACCATCCAAAGAGGTTTTAAGGGTTTCAGGTTTGTCATGGCGCCACCAATACACCAATAAGTCCTCCTTAGGTATTCCCGAGCCGATTACCTCGTCCCAGCCAGCTATTTTTTTGTCCATTAGGGCAATACTATCCGCCATGCGTCTCATAAAATAATGCTCTACTTCAGTAAGCGAATTCAGCTTCTCACTTTTCATAAGTGCAGTTATGTCATTATCTTTTGCCCAATTTTCATTGCCGAAATGTACTTCGTCGCCCCCCAGATGAATATACTTGGATGGGAATAATTGCGACACTTCCTTAAGAATAGCGGTTAGATACCCGTAGGTTTCCTCCTTGCCGGGGTTAAATGTGAATTCCGGGTGGTCCTCGCTTCCGCCTCCTGAATATTCAGGATAGGCCTTATTCGCGGCAGTGGCATGGCCTGGCATATCGATTTCCGGAATAATAGTTATGAACCGCTCTTTGGCGTAGGCAACTATTTGCCTTATTTCTTCTTGGGTATAATATCGCGCCGGGGCATTGGGCTCGGTATTGTTCCCGATTCCACCGATGGTGGTCAATTTCGGGAATTCCTCAATTTCGATACGCCATCCGGTCGCGTCGGTCAGGTGCCAATGAAACGTATTCAATTTCAAGACGGACATCAAATCGATAAGTTGCTCCACTTTTTCCTTTCCGAAGAAATGACGTGATTCATCCAGCATAAAGCCCCGGTATTCGAAACGTGGCTCGTCGGCAATCTCGCCACAGGGAACAGATTTGTTGCCCGACAGTTTTGCACCCTGCCACAGGGTCATCAACCCATAAAAAATGCCACTCGGACTTTGCGCCGTCAGTACTATTTTATGGCTTTCAATTTTTAGGTTATAGGCTTCGCTATTATTAATATTATTTTCAGAGGATTTTAGCTCAACGACTATGGTGTTTTTGGAATTTGAAGTCCCTGAAATTCCTAAATCCTCCAACTTATTTTTGAAAAGCTCGACAGAAGGTTTCAAACTGCTGTCCTTGACAATTATTTCGACACCGTCTTCAAAGGAAAAAATACCTGGCTCGATTGAAACCGTATTGGGATAGGGTGTTATTTTCCATGTTGCCGTTTCTTTCGGTGTGCAACTGGCCAACAGTATTAATAGCACAAGTAGTCTAAGTACGTTTTTCATATTATTCCACAATTATTTCATCCAAAAACATAAAGCCACTGCCACCGGTCGGAGGATGCGCCAAGTTCGTCACGTTTATCTTTATAAATCGCGCCTTTTGCGCGTTAAATTCGACTTTGAAATCCTCTAGCTTTGTATATCCGTTGTTTTGGAAATCTCGATTTAGTTCTCCGACTTTGATAAAGCTTTTGCCATCATCGGAAAGGGATACTTCTATCTTCTTGGGATAATAAATACCCGAGGGTTGGTTTTCCATGGCACCCACCGCTACCGAAGATATCTCGATCGGCTTTTCAAGGTCGACGGTAATCTCCGCATCGTCTTCGAGCCATGCCAGCCATTGACCGTCGTGAAAATTTTTGCTCCCACGGAGTACATTGACCATCGTATTATCGCCGGTTCCGCTATACTGATCCGTGTATTTCGGTGAATAGGTTACCGGCTTGCCTACGGCCTTGTGGAAATTGAATATTTTTGTCAGCGTATCACCGACGATTTCGCCATCCTCGAAAAAGGCGGTTTTGATCATTGTCGTGCCGTCGAAATTAAGGGAATCCGCGAATGATAGGGAAGAGGCGTCCAATGCGTCCTCGCCCAGCGTATAGCGGATTTCACTATCGGGAAATTCGTTCTGCAATCGTACCGTAATACTGCCGTCGTCGTTCAGCTCACTTTGCGCCGTTACGGCGTAGGCACTTCTGGCGTAGTTGATGCCCATGGCATCGAAACGTTGAAACAAGTTCGGGATTTTTTCGGCAAACCGCGCCCAATCCTTGTTGTCCTTAGGAGTCCATAAGGCCTCGGATAGGGCTGCCAATCTTGGATATAGCATGTATTCGGACTCCTTTTCATTTGTAATGAACTCCGACCACAGGTTGGCCTGACTACCCAAAACGTGTTTTTTCTGTGCGATGGACATGGAGTCGACCCCGGGATCAAAGACATAGACCTGATTCAAGGGCACATAGCCACCGAAAGCGATGGGTTCGTAGTCGGGTTCACCCTGATATTGGTTGAAATACACCACGTTGGGAGTCATGACGACATCGTGGCCTTCTTTTGATGCTTCCCAGCCACCTTCGATACCTCGCCAGCTCATAACGGTGGCGCCCGGGGCGATGCCGCCTTCTAAAATCTCGTCCCAGCCCAATAATCTGCGCTCTTTCGAGCTTATTAAACGCTCCATCCGCTTCATGAAGTAGCTTTGTAGTTCGGCCGTGCTTTCTAAACCTTCGTCCCGCATCCTTTTTTGACAATGTGGACATTTTTCCCAGTTCGTTCGGGTCGCCTCGTCGCCGCCTACGTGAATGTATTTTGAAGGGAAAAGTTCCATGACTTCAGAAAGCACATCCTCTAGAAATTCAAAAGTTTTTTCTTTTCCAGGGCAGTAAATGTCGGTTATCGGCCAAACCCCGCCGGATGGGACAGCTATTTTTTCATCGAAACAGGAAAATTCGGGATAGGCCGCCAAAGCACTCATCACATGGGCGGGCATTTCGATTTCGGGAACCACCGTAATGCCGCGGTCTTGTGCATAAGCTACAATTTCCATGATGTCTTTCTGGGTGTAAAATCCTCCATAGGTAGCCTTGTCATCTGGACTGTTCTCACTCCGAGCATCCCAATGTTTATCTTCTTGATCTACACGGAATCCACCGATTTCGGTCAATTTCGGATATTTTTTTATCTCGATCCGCCAACCCTGGTCATCTACAAGATGCAGGTGCAAGGTGTTTAATTTAAACATAGCCATACGGTCGATAGTCTTTAAAACATAGTCTTTCCCAAAAAAATGACGCGCGACATCCAACATTAATCCGCGCCACGGATATCTGGGATGGTCCTTAATTTCCAGATTGGGTACCGACCAGACGGTTGCATCTTGTTGTTGTGGACTTTCGATTTCGGGGGGAAGTAGCTGTCTCACGGTTTCCATGGCGTACAACGCCCCTGAAAATCCGTTTGACGTTATGGTGATGGCATCCGAAGAAATCGTCAAATTATAGGCCTCTGCTTCGAGCGACTCATCGGTATTGAACACCAAGTAGTTGCTCTCTGGGGCCTTTTCGACGATTTCGGGACTGAAACCTGCCGCAGTTCCCAATTTGTCGATAAGCAGTTGGGAGACCATTTTTTGCTGCTCATTTTGGGCGACGAATCTGGTATCTTGATTAAATTCGAAACTGCCGTCCCGATGAATCGTTTCTGCAGGTTCGGGAATTATTAGGGCCGCGCGTTCGGTTGTCAAATTATTGCCGTCTCTTTCTTGACAGGATAAAAATAGACAGGATAGAACGAAATAATAGATCGGTTGTAAGGGACGTTTCATAAAAAACGGATATTAAAGGTATTATGTAATACATATCAAAGATATAATTTTTCCCTAATAATTTTACCAGTTAAACTATGGATTTATAAAGGACCTTAAGTATTGTACTCGGCAACTTTACTTATATTGTACTATTGTAATCGACCAACAGTTGTTAATGTCAAACTTCTCCTTTTTTGCGGCCATCATGGCATCCATGATGCATGTTATTTCAGGTCCGAACCATCTGGCCGCCGTGACCCCTCTGGTGCTGGAAACCAAAAGAAAGGCATGAAAGATTGGCCTGGTATGGGGTTTCTGACACATTTTGGGCATGCTCATGATCGGTGTCTTGTTTTTATTGTACAGAGAACATATTCCCGTCGAAAGCATCTCCGAACATAGTGAACAGTTGGTCGGTTTGGTGTTGATCGGTGTCGGTGCTTGGGCATTCTATCGCAGATTCAACGAGCGGAAAACACATCGACATCCACACATTCATTTGGACGAAGAACCCTATGTGCATGTCCACAAACATGTACACAATACGATTGCGCCGAACCATGAACATTCCCATGAAAAAGTAATACGGTAAAATCTTCTATCGTCCTTTGGGATAGGGGTTTTGACTCCCGATGGGAGGGAATACGATATATTATCAGCTTTGGAATAGGCACCATTATAGCGATGACCGCATATGCCCTAGTTTTGGAAAATATCGTTAAATATTCAAAACAGGAACACCATCGCGTATATTTTATGGGAATACGTTTGGCAGGTGGCTTGCATCCCGCTTTAGCGGGATAGCATGACGGAAGGGGTTGAACCCAAGCCAAAGCCCAACAGACCAAACCTAGGATGAAAAAGCCATTACCCAAGGGCAAGTACACCAATCGTGGGTCTGGGCTAATCCCGAACTTTGGGGTTCAACCCCCCGCCCGTACCATTTGGGCGGGCTTCCGACCCTTCTCAGCCTACGGCGGATCGGCCCACCTTCCCCTGCTAGGGGAAGGAACACGCTTGGTAGGCTATCTTAAAATAACACCTTTAGGGTAAAAAAAGATGTGTGTACAGGGTAGTTGCAGGCAGGCGGTAGGTCCTACATCCTTCTGTCTTAATTCTTTTTAAGTTTCTAAACGGATAAGCATTTAAAATTTTAACGCTGGCAAAGGGAAAAAGAAAGAGACAAAAACCCGAATTTCTATGTGGCAGGGGTATTTATCAGGTTTTAGCAGGGCTCTTAAAACTTTAGGTCACAGACCACCATCCTATGGTTGCCGGTATCGGCGATGGTCAATTTATTGGTATCCGTGGTCAGGGCGAAAGGCCAGTAAACATATAGGCATTGGTTACATGGTCCCCTAAGGTATCGAAATTCATAAATATGTTAAATTGGTTCTTTAGAGACCCCACAGGTCTTCTTTCTGGCCCAAAAGTCTATCGCTCGACCAAAGGCCATTACGAAATACGGACGTTGGTCTACAAACCGAAACCTTTGAGGTCTGTCCCTGATTTGCCGTCTAATCAACAGATTCGCGGCAGCTGTTCTCCTGGAAGCATACTTACTACCCGTTTCCCGCCAATCGCACTTTCCATAATAACCTGTTTGGGATGTTCCGCTACAACACTGCCGATAATCTTTGCATGAACTCCGTTTTCATCCTTTTGTAGCTCCTCACGAAATTTATCCGCGATAGCGCATCCACAAAAGCTACAAATAAACCTTCGTTGGCGACGTAGACCGGATCTAGGCACAATAATTCACAGGCACTGGTCACTTGGTCATCTATGGGCAGGTATTTTTGGAAAATATCGATGGCCTTTATCATTCTTTACGGTATCATCGGGGGATTTTCACGCCCACGGAGGCCTCCATAATTGCCGTGGTCTACACGCTGATTATCGGTAAATTCGTGTACCGCCGTTTGAATTTCAAGAATATACAGGTCATTTTTTTGGATAGTATGAAGACCTCCGCCTCGCTGATGGTCTTGGTCGGTTTTGCCAATCTCTTCGGGTTTATTTTGATTACTGAGCAGATTCCGCAGACCATATCCGCCGAAATTTTGGGCTTTACGACCAACAAATATGTGGTGCTGCTGCTCATCAACCTGTTGCTGATTGTGGTCGGCACCTTTATGGAGACCATTGCCGCGCTGCTGATTTTGTTCCCGATTCTGTTAAAAGTAGCCTTGGCCGTCGATGTCGACCCCATCCATTTTGCCGTAATTGCCGTGTTGAACCTGATAATCGGCCTGACCACGCCACCTGTTGGCGTCTGTTTATTCGTGGCCTCGAGCATAGGGAAGATATCAATCGGAGCGGTCAGTAGGGCAGGGCTCCCTTTTCTGTTGGTCAGTTTGACGGTGTTGCTATTGGTTACCCTCTTCCCATGGTTTTCGTTGGTATTGCCTGAAATGTTTATGGATTGATGATGGGGCGATAGATTTTGAAATTGGCAGCATTTCTTTGATTAACAGCTGCTTCCATATGGTTTTGCTAGGGAAACAGCTGGTTTAAAACCTGCTGTGGATACAATCACTTTTCGATTTGGGTTGCGGACGCCTTATCCAAAAAGAGTTTTGTATTGGGATGCGACCGCAAAATAGTGGCGGGGCAATCCGTACTGATTTCATGGTACAGGGTATTGTATACCGCTTCCGCCTTTCTTTCGTCGGGCACTACGCAGCTGATTGCCGTGCAGTTCAATATGGCAGTGATGGTCAGGGTAAGTGCCTGTTTGGGTACATCGTCAAAAGTGGGGAACCAACCTTCGCCCAATTGTTGATTTCTACAGGCCTCGTCCAAGGTAACCAGTTTGACCAGTTTGGGGTCGTTGAAATCTGCGACCGGCGGATCGTTGAACGCGATATGTCCGTTTTCGCCGATTCCGATACAGGCAATGTCGATCGGATGGTTTTTCAGCGCCTCGGAATATTGGTCCATTTCGGCTTCTACATCTTCGGCATCCCCGTTTAGAAAATAGATCTCTTTAGGTTTTACGGCATCCAGTATCCTATCCTTCAAATATTTTCGGAAACTGGCGGGATGTGTATGCGAAATATCCTTGTACTCGTCCAAATGAAAAACCGTGATTTTCTGCCATTCGATATCCCTTTCCTTTAAGGCTTCAAGGAATTTGAACTGTGAGGCTCCCGTGGCCAATATCAAATTGGCACTTCCTTTTTCGGCGATGGCCTCGGATAACTTTCGCTGCACAAAATCGGCCGCTGCCTTACCCATGTCGACGGGCGTTTCGTAAATGGCGACGTCTAATTTGTCTACTTTTAGCGTTTTTGTCATTTTTTGTTGCGTTATTGAGTTACTGTGTTTTTAAGGTATTGGTTAAAAGTTCTTTAGATGAAAAATCCCCGAACTTTCGTATTTACTGTCGGCCACTACCCCCGAAATTTCGGGGCTACCGACTAATTTTCACAAAAAATCCGCAATAGCGAACCAACTTGTAAGCAACGAAAACAGGATGACTGCTATGATACCGATATTCCATCTGGTTTCGGCGGTGTATTCGTGCATGAGGTTTTTCTTGTTGATAAGTATAAAGATTGGGATGGCTACCGCTGGCAGGATACAGGCCTGAAAAGCCTGCGAAAATACCATAAGGGCAGGCGGGCGTTCCTCTAAAAAGACGGTTCCGAAGGTAAACAAAAGGGCTATGAAAATGAGGATGCGCGATGATGTGGAATGGATGTTTCTCGGCGTTCCGCGATAGTCGGCTATCAACCAAGGTGCGATCAGCACGATGGGAAATATGGTTGAAAGTCCGGCTCCGGCGATACCGATAATCAAGATAAAGGCCGCGGCCTTTCCGCCGATGGGTTCGAAAAGTCCGATCATCTCAACGGTATCTTCAAGAGTTTGACCCGAGACATATAAAGTACCCGCGGCAACCGCCATGATGGCCCCGCTCAATAACAACATCATGGACGCTGATACGGCAGCATCTTTTTTCTCATCTTTTAAGTTCTTTATACCCCATCCTTTTTCGGCGACCACGGTACTGCGCATAATAAATACGGCGGCCGAGCATGTCGTGCCGGTTATGGCAGCAATAAGTCCGAGTGCCCCGGGCGTATCGGGAATACTGGGTACGATACCTTCAACTAGGGATGAGAAACTGGGTTTTACCATAAAAAAAACGACCAAAAATGAAAGTCCCATTAAGACCACTAAAACCGTCAGTATTTTTTCGAAGGTCTGATAGCGCCCATACCAAAGCAAAAAGAAAAGAATGACCACAAAGAACAGGATGATCCAAAAAGTGTTGACGATTTCACCGTCAAAAGCAAGCCGGATTCCTTCTTGTACCAAATCGGCGACGATGCCCATCACGCCTATAAGGGCGAGCAGTTCACCGATAATAAGTGCAATGATGATATAGAGGGATAGCATCCAACCATATTTAAATTCCGATTTAATATTAAATAGTGCGGTCTTACCGGTCACCAGGGTCACTTTACCATAGGCCACCATTAAGATATAGGTGAAAATGCATGAAAGTATTAGTGCCCAAAACAGGCCCATACCATGTTCGGCCCCTGTTTTGGCCATGGTGGTCACACTGCCCGTACCGATGTTGTAACCGATAAGGAAAAGTCCGGGGCCTACAGCACTAAGCCCGAGAATTATTTTTTTACGAAGGGATATGTTTTTCATAGTGCCACTTGCTACTTCCATGTATAAACCAATTCGCCCGCTACATAGGTCCGTTCAATGACCATTTCGTTATTTTCCATGGTAAACAGGATGAGGTCCGCTCGTTTTCCCGGTTCTATTGTTCCCAAATCTTTTAAAGCAAAAAACTCAGCTGGATTTGTGCTCGCCATTTGTATGGCATCCTTTAACGAACATTCGGTATATTCCATAACCTTACCGACGCATTTGCTAATTGGAGAAGCCGCACCGGCCAGCACATTTTCTTCGGGGAGCTTTACTACGTTCGGGGTCAAAATCAAGGTGCGTTCACCACGAGTATATTCCCCAGGGGGAAGCCCTGCGAGATCAAGGGCATCCGATACCAAAATGGTTTTATCGGCTCCTTTTGTCTTATAAAAGGTACGTACTTCCTCGCGGGTCAGGTGAAACCCATCTGCAATGATTGTTATCGTGAGTGCATCGTTCGACAACTGTGGCCAAAGTGGATTGTTGTGTCTATTGATTTCGTTGGCGCAGCCGTTGCCCAAATGGGTAGACAATTTAGCGCCGGCCCCGACTGCAAGGGCTACATCTTCGGACGAACCGTTGTGGTGGCCCAAGGATACGGTGACGCCGCTCTCGACAAGTTTTCGGATAAATGGGATGGCACCTTCCAGTTCAGGGGCAAGGGTAATCAGCTTGATACCACCTTTCGCCGCTTTCTGTAGTTCTTGAAATTCAGCCCAATCGGGAGCTTTAATATATTTTTCCAAATGGGCGCCACGAAAGCCTGCAATGGGAGAAATATAAGGGCCTTCTAAATGGAACCCCGGAATGGAAGGGCCAATTTTGGGGTCTTCCTTCGCCTTCGCAAGAATGGCGAAATTATTCTTGATACGCTCGATATCGCTGGTAATGACCGTGGGATAATAGGAGGTTACCCCAGCTTTCCACAATGCCTTGGTCGCTTTTTTTACTCCCTCTACGGTAAGATCGGGTCCGGAAAAATCCACACCCACATAACCGTTTATCTGTATATCGATCAGTCCCGGGGCGATGTAGGTCTTGGGAGTCTCAGCATCCTTTTTCAAGGAGGATACTTTCGTGATTTTTCCCTTATCCAAAGAAAGAGAAACCGGATTTCCATCGGAATACAATAAACCTTCTATCTTTTGTGCATTGGACATCACGGAGATGGTAAAAATAAGAACAAGAGATATGTATATGCTAGATGATTTCATTATCATTTTTTAGATTTCGTCGAATTTAGCCACTTTTTCCCATTGTTCACTGCCCACCGATTTTTCAAGGGCTTCGAGCACAGCAACGCAATGGATGATACTTTCAATGCTTCTTGAGGTCTCGCCCGTTTTGAACATGTGTACCATATCGACATAATCTTTGCCCGGTGTCTTTTCTTCTTCCAACCTCGATTTGAGCTCAACAACACCTTTCTCCGTTTCCACAAAAGTCTGCCAACCATAGTTTTTGGTGGTAAAGATTAAGCTCGCCATCATACCGTTTTCGAAGACCAGGCTTGCGGAACTATTTTCCCCGTTTTTCTGTACCCGGGCCCTTTCAACGGTATCGCCAAATAGGTATAGCAAGGGCTGAACGGTGTGTACCCCGTAAAAGAAAATACCGCCATATTCCGAATCGAGGGTCGCCGGGCCGTAACGCGCGACCTGATCGATAGTGCCCATAGTTTTAAGCTGTTCCTTGATGTCAAAGGTGTCATAGCTATTAGCGATCGAACTGAACGAAGTCACGGGCGTGCCGTGTTTTTTAGCCAGTTCTAAAAATACCTTGCCCTCTTTCGCGCGGTAACAAAACGGCTTGTCGATAAAGGTCGGCACCCCGGCCTCGATAAAAGGAATGGCCGGTTCTAAATGAAACTTGGCATGACGGTGGTCTACGATGAGTCCGTCGATTTTGCCGAGCATATCGATAGGGTCACTTACCTGATTCGGTATATGACCGTCTTGCATCGCCTTTTCGGCAAAAGCTGGTGTCTCTCCCCAAACGTATTTCACCTCCATACCTGGAAAGGCTTTTTCCACATTGAAGAGTTTCCCAAAACCGGCAGTATGCGAGTTTTCGGCACCGATGATACCGATTTTAAAGGTTTTCATTTTAGTATTGTTTTTGGCGATCCATTGCGATGTGGCGTCGAAAGGCGTCGCCAATGCCAAGGTCGAGAACGCTGCGCCCTTGCCTAATTTTTCTATAAATGTTCTTCTGGAATTCATAAGTTATAATCGGTTAGTTAAAAATTAGCATCATTGATAAGGAATTTAGATTTCTTAAAGCTTCATCTCCCACCCCTTCTCATAATCGCGGCTCCACAGTTTCTGGGCATCTTTATCCTCAATGATATGTCCGTCTTTTGGATTGATTTCCAAAGACCGGCCTACCCTTTGCGAGATATTGCCCAGTTGGACTAAAAGAGTGCTTTTATGGCCGGAATCTACATCGGAATGTAAACTTTCTCCATTTTTTATGGCGTTGAACATGTTCTGGATGTGTAAGGCATCCAGTTTTTCTGCGGGATTGCTCTTATTGCGGGCATCGATTACTTCGGTGTTCTCTACTTCTTTAACGACTTTGCCGTCAAGATCGAACTGGGTATAGCTATTTCCAGCTGGAATGAGCAGGCTTCCGTTTTCCCCGTAAAAAACAACGCCAACGGAGCTTCCCTCGATCGGTTTGCCATTGCAGCTTCGACCTTCCCAAGACATGGTTTTGCGATCATCGAAATCAAGGTTGATGATTTGGGTATCGGGTGTCTCCCAATCGTCTTTGTATCGGTACCTACCGCCGTTCGAACTTACTTGGGTCGGGTAGTCTACCTCCATCCCCCAGCGCAAAAGATCAACCATGTGGGTGCCGTTGTTCAGGGCTTCCCCGGTACCCCAATGCCACAACCAGTGCCAGTTGTAGTGTACGATATTGTCCTTGAAGTTTTTGCGGGGGGCAGGGCCTTGCCACAGTTCCCAATCCAGCCATTCCGGTATTGGGGTCTCTTTGCCGATACCTATCGACGGGCGGTTGTTGGTATACCATCCCTTACCATAGTAGACACGGCCGATAGCACCGTCTTTTACAGCCTGGATGCCCGCCATAACGTTCGGCCATGAACGGCGCTGATTGCCCATTTGCACTACTTTGCCATATTTTTTTGCCGCCTTGACCAAAATTTCGCCCTCACTCGGGTTGTGGCTACAGGGTTTTTCGACATACACATGCTTGCCCGCTTCCAATGCTAGTAACGAGGCGGGGGCGTGCCAATGATCAGGGGCGGCAATGACCAGGGCGTCGACATCCTTGCTTTCCAGTGATTTCCGGAAATCGGTATAGGCTTTGGCTTCCACCGTTTGGCGTTCCTTTAACGCAGTGAGGCAGTTGGTAATTGCCCTGCTATCTACGTCGCAAACGTGGATGACATTGGAGTTGTTCTGTGCCGCAAAATTTTGTGCCAGGGCATTGCCCCGGCTGTTGACGCCCATCACGGAAACGTTGATCGTCTCGTTCGACCCCAGGATGTTGGCGTAGCTCTTTGCACTGAACTGAGGTAAAATACTGCCCGCTACGAACGCCATGGCAGTTTTTTTGACAAAGTTTCTTCGGGAACCTGTCTCACCGGCAGGCAGGTCCACTTTTTCAGAAAGCGGCTTTGCTACACCGGCAGACGGATTTAATTTTTCGCTCATGATATTGATTTTTTTCTGCTTACAAGATATGGCTTTGTGATGTAAACCGATAATAGGAATGTTCTTTTTAAAACGACTTTTATTTTAAGTTTCCTTTAAAACCGATTTTTTTTTGGAGGGGATTTTAAATCCGGTATGTTAGAGTACTTACTGTTCTTCGCTCGAGCAATTGGTTTTCATATTATTGCCGCCCTTCGACTCCGCTCTGGATGAACTCCGGCGGGAATCTTTTGAAATATCTTGATAGATCACATAATAGGTCATGTCTTGTACGATTGGGTTGTCGGTTTTCAGAGCGTAGTCTTAAAATATGGACTTTAACTCCCATCCTGGTTACTCGAATGCCTGCGGATGTCCAGCCGCCGCCTATAATGAGAATGTCTACTTGGTTTTGTGCTAGGAGAAAGGGAAGCCCTATCAAGAAGATCAGAACTATAATGTCTTTTTGTATCACAACGCTATTTTGAGGATTAAATATAGTATCAAGATACAAAAGTGAGGTGTATATTTATACTCATACCATTTAGGAATTCAGGTTTTTGTATCTTTCCCTGACCGTCCGGCAGGCGGGTTTTGCAAAATTCCTGAGTTTTCAATTGACACGAGTATACATTACTATTTACAAAATATAGGCTTGCAAAAAATATAGAATTTATTGTTTTCCAAATTCCCACATATTCGTCTTCTTATTTTCCTGATAGTAATCTTAATTGTACCCTATGGACTAAGGCTGATCGATTATCGCTTGGAACCCTTTCCATCAATCGTTCTTCCTTTCGGTTCGAATAAAACAATCTTGGGTGATGAAGTTCGATTACCTTCCAATGAAATCTATGGATATACCATGGATGGCCATCTTAAAAAATTGGACAAGTCCCGATTTCTACAAAATATACGTGTCGGGTATTTCGATTATTTTTATGAAGATCGCTTCGGTCTACGTGACTTCAGCAGTCATACATTTAGAACTACCAGACTGGGTATATCAGTAAAGCTAAAATCGAAAATATCCGAAGCGGATAAACAAGCTACAAAAAGTTGGATCAGGCAACGATTACTGGAGCAAGGTTGCACCGACTCTGTATTGATACTGAAAAGAGACCTAATTGTCATTCCGAAGAATGGCTCCTATTATGAGGAAACTACACTAGCGAATGATACGATTATTGACCTCTATTGATTTAGTGCTAAAACGTTTTTTCGATCGTGTGGCGTTGTCCACCCATGTCAGCACTCAGCAGCTTGCCTTGTTCCGTATTTTTTTCGGGGTTGTTTTATTATCCTATTTTTTACCCTCTTGGTCTTGGTTGAACGAGGTACCTCCCGGTTTTTTCGACCCACAATTTTTGAGTTTTGCCTATCTCACCGATGACTTTCTACCGGGCCCTCTGTATGTTTTTTTTGATGTGGTAGTCATCATTCTCTTACTGCTGATAACATTGGGAATGTATACTCGAAGATGTCTCTTGCTACTATTCCTTTTAAGCAGTATACTCTATTCATATTCGTTTAGTTTTGGAAAGGTGGATCACTACACCAATTTGTTTTTGTTCACCTACCCTGTTTTAGCTTTTACCAATTCAGGAACTCAATTTGCCTTGCGAAAAGATCGGGCCTTGCGCGCAAGAACACAAACTGCTTCGCTTATCGTTATGGGCATTATCATCGCTTTCGGCTATTTTAATGCCGGACTGGCGAAATGCCTTAGCTGGATTGATTTTGACCCGAACACCAGTGGCTTTTTGGATTGGGTCTACTATTGTTTTTTCAATAGTGAAAACCAGTACCTTTTAGCACCCTATGTTTTAAACGTACCGAGTTATCTGTTCGAGCCCCTCGATTATTTGGCCGCACTATTCGAAGTTAGCGGGTTTTTCTTTTTGCTGAAAAGTCGAAAGTATTGGCTGTTCTATCTGACTGTCGCCAGTGTTTTTCACTTAACGAACCTCTTGGTTCTCAATCTTAGTTTTGCCCTAAACGTATTGTGCTATGGTATTTTTATAATTTCACCGGTACTCGCCCTGCTGCACCAGAGATACCACACCGTATACGCTTACAAAGTCAAGTATTTTATATATGCTGCCGTGATTATGGCTGTTTTTAAAATGACGGTTCTTCTTACCGATCTTCCAGTTTACAATTATCACAATTACGCCCCATTTATCCATTTTGAACATATCATAGATTTTCTCTTATGGTCGTTTAGTATAGTTTGTGGCGTAATCTTATTAAAACGTGACCTTAAAACTTCAAATGTTGAAAAAGGATAATTCTGGGTCATGATTTTCGAGCGGCACATCTACCTGGCGAGATATACAAATAAGAAAACTTGGTTCCAAACGGGCCAAAACCAAGGGAGCCATGCACCTTTGAGTCCATATACAAAAAGGATACCTACCGACCACACGGTGCCCGAAATATCGAACATGCCTGAGGCGTTGTTGAGTCCCTAATAATACCAAGGCAGTTCAATGACCCTAAAAAAAAGATTCGAGGATTTTCGATGTTTTTTTGGAAAGATAGAAACCGAGCTCCAGCACGCCGACTACGTAGGCGATTACGATGGCGATATCCCAAGGGGGAAGAGTCATTTGGGATTTGCTTGGGTTTCAACTAACCAAGTTTTCTATAACTTTTGAGGGGAGATTAAATAAGTTGTAGCGGACTTCCAAGACTCCCGAAAAAAACTTTATTTTTGCGCCCTGAATATTTAGGCCCCGTAGTTCAATGGATAGAATAGAAGTTTCCTAAACTTTAGATGCAAGTTCGATTCTTGCCGGGGTCACAAGACTTTGCTGAACTCACTTTAGATGCGGGTTCCCCCGAAGCGTCGGGGTTTCCGGGGTCACAAGACTTGCTAAACTCGCATTAGATGCAAGTTCCCTGTTTAACATCAAATAATCGCACCAATAGTAAATGACCAACAAGAATGCCGAGGCCGAACGATTGGCCGTTCCCAATAATTATAAGAATTGGAAAAGATGGGGCCCTTATTTGGCCGAAAGACAATGGGGTACCGTTCGAGAAGATTACAGCGCACACGGGGATGCCTGGAATTTTATAGACCATGAAAAAGCACGAAGTAATGCCTATAGATGGGGTGAGGAAGGAATAGGCGGGTTCTGCGACTCGCGGGAGATACTTTGTCTGGCCCCGGCCTTCTGGAACGGTAAGGATAGGATTCTAAAAGAACGTTTGTTCGGACTTACGAACGATCAGGGCAACCATGGTGAAGACGTCAAGGAACTCTATTTTCATCAGGTATCTACCCCGACACATTCCTATTGTAAATACCTGTATAAATATCCACACAAAAAATTCCCGTATGCCGGTCTAATTAAGAAGAATAAGCGAAGCCGAGATGAGTCGGAGTATGAACTGCTCGATACCGATGCATTTAAGAACAATGCGTACTTTGACTGTTTTATAGAATATGCCAAAGCGGACGTGGACGATATTCTCATGAAAGTGACCGTCGTAAACAGAGGGTCTCGAAAGGCGAAGATACACGTGCTGCCACAGCTGTGGTTCCGTAATTTTTGGAAACATAACAAACACTACAAACGCCCTGGTATGAAATCTGTGGCCGAAGATTGTGTGCAATCCCGAAGTATTCGCAATGGCAGGTATTACTTCTACCACGAAAACGGCGAACAGCTTTTTTGTGAAAACGAGACCAACAATCAGCATATTTATGGTGTACCGAACGAGGTCGATTTTGTAAAGGATGGTATCAATGACCACGTTGTTAACGGAAAAGCGACGGTCAACCCCGACAAGAAAGGATCAAAGTTGGCGATTTGGCATACCCTTGATCTGAAAGCCGGAGAAGAAAAAACGGTTCGGGTGCGCTTGCGCAAAAAGAAATTAAAGGATCCTTTTGCCAATTTTGACGCCATATTCAAAAAACGGATACGGGAATGTGAGGATTTTTATGGCAACGTTATACAAAAAGACCTACCCAAGGCCCATCAAGAAATTGCAAGAAAAGCGTTTTCGGGTTTGCTTTGGACGAAGCAATTCTATTACTACGATGTTTTTAAATGGCTTTTTGGTGGCCAAGGGGAAGCGAAGCCGTACCGTGCAGACCCTCGAAATACAAGTTGGCAGCATCTGACCAACAGGCACGTCATCTCCATGCCCGATAAGTGGGAATACCCATGGTACGCTGCGTGGGACCTTGCCTTTCACATGGCATCCTTCGTGGAGATCGATCCGTATTTTGCCAAAGAGCAACTGTTGTTGGTGCTTCGTGAGAGTTATATGCATCCAAACGGACAGATTCCCGCTTACGAGTGGAATTTTAGCGATGTGAATCCGCCGGTACATTCATGGGCCGTTTGGAATGTCTATGAAAAGGATAGGGGTCGGACCGGGAAAGGCGATACCGATTTTTTGGAAAAAGCCTTCCAAAAACTGATGATCAATTTCACCTGGTGGGTGAACCAAAAGGATAAACACGGCACAAATCTCTTTGATGGAGGATTCTTGGGACTCGATAATATAGGCGTATTCGACAGAAATCACATGCCGCCCGGTATCACGCGTATGCAACAAGCCGACGCTACCAGTTGGATGGCTATGTTCACGCTCAACATGTTGCGGATGTCCCTCGAATTGGCGAAGACCAATAAGAATTATGAAGAGGCAGCGGCCAAGTTTTTCAGGCATTTCTTGAATATCGCCTGGGCCATGCACCACATCGGAAAAAAGAATATATCGCTTTGGGACGACACCGATAATTTTTATTATGATGTGGTCGAAATGTCAAGCGGTATGACCGATAGGCTGAAGGTGCGGTCTTTGGTGGGTATCATACCTATGTTCGCGGTCGAAATCATTCCTAAAGGTTTGTTTGCGGAATTAAAGGATTTTAAGATCAGAGCGGCAGAAATTATAAAAACTAGGCCAGGCCTTGCCTCATTGATTTCCCGTATCGAGGAAACGAACACAAATGGAGACTACTTGTTTTCTATAATGCGCGGTTTTCGATTGGAACATCTGCTTAAGAGACTGTTAGATGAAGACGAGTTTTTATCGGACTATGGCATTCGCTCGCTTTCCAAATATCATGAAAAACATCCTTTTGTATTTCGGCACCATGGCCACCATCAGATTCAGTATGAGCCCGGTGAGAGCCGTTCGAACATGTTCGGCGGCAACTCGAACTGGCGCGGACCTATTTGGATGCCCCTGAACTACATGATTGTTCAATCCCTACGCAAGTATTATTCCTACTACGGACCGGATTATGTCTATGAGTTTCCCACGGGGTCGGGCGTCAAGCTGAATCTTCGCGAGATCGCCAATGAGATTACGAAAAGGTTGATAAAGCTTTTTGAAAAGGATAAGAAAGGTAAATTCCACTATCATTCCGATGACCCGAACACCGTTTTCTCAAAGGACGAACATTTTAAGAACGAGCATTTTTTCTATGAGTTTTTCGACGGCGATACCGGCAAAGGCCTCGGCGCCTCGCACCAAACTGGATGGACAGCACTGATCGCGAATTTGATTATGGATATGGAGGAGGATAAAAAAAAGTATGGTAAGCTAGTAGAAACTGCTCTAGCAGAAATTCGATAACAGCCAACCGCTACTGCTTACTTTCTAAGTGCCCAAATCTCGTACAAAGGCTCCCCCTTGCTATTCTTGCCGGTATGGTGCCAGTCGCCATCCTTTAATTCGTAATCGAATTCCAAAGTTGCTCCTACGCGGGAATCATCCCTCGAAAAAAATTCAATATTTTCAACATATTTGCCATCCTCCGAAGAAAATGAACCACCCCCTGTTCCAAAGAACTCGAAGGTGTCAGTGTTGTAGGCTATCCATTGAAAACGGCCGTCCTGTAGAAATTTAAGGGTCTTTCTAGGGTTCTCTTCACCGCGTCGCTCTTGGCCTTCATCGGGTCCCCGAGTGGCGAAAAGCCATGCGCCGTGCAAGTCTTGTAATTTTTTCGGGATGGGCAAAGGGGTAAAAGTCATTTTTGATTTCCAATCTAATATCAAGTTTTTGCCGTCGATTTCCATAGGAATACTCAGCATACGCAACGTATCTTTTTCGTAGTCCGAATTGAATTCCAATAGCACTACCAAACGTTTGCCCGCAGCCTCTTCCTCACGTGAGAAACCGCCGAGAGTCCTAATAAATTTCGGTGGGGATTGCTGATATTCGCTATAGACCATATAGTCATCATCGATTTTCAGTTCGTGGCGGATGTTATTTGAATCCGAAATATAAACGCCAGGTTCGATTTGGGCGCATACGAGAGCTGTGCTTCCCAAGATAAAACAGATTACAATGTGGGCGAGGTATCTTTTATATTGCATGTTTTGCTAATTTAGCATTAAAGATAAAACTTATTGTAAGATTCAGGTAAGCCAAAAATGTTCTATTCGTCGTAAATTTCAGGTCAGCCCTTGTTTTTTGCATTTTTTTGTTTTCATTTGTCACCTTAAATCGAGCCAGCTTATGCATCCAGTCCGATTATGGCTGAATAACAAGTATTGAAAGCGCATTAAGGCAATTTTTTTTGTAATCGTACTATGAATTTTTAAGTTTCGCCATTATATTCACTTTCCAGATAAAATTTCAAACGACCCGATAAGCGCATGAACACCAAATACCTTGATCTGATCGATCAGACCTATTATTTTCCACAGGAGGAATTTACCCTCGACGGCGAAAATCTACGTTTTCACGACATCCCGTTATTCGAATTGGTGGAAAAATACGGCAGTCCTTTAAAATTCACTTATCTACCCAAGATTTCCGAGAATATCGGCCGAGCCAAGAACTGGTTTGCGCAAGCTATCGAGAAATATGATTACAAAGGCAGATATCAATACTGCTATTGTACCAAAAGTTCCCATTTTCAACATGTGTTGCACGAGGCCTTGAAAAACGACATCCATATAGAAACTTCGTCCGCCTTTGATATAGACATTGTTGAAAACCTAAAAAGGGCGGGAAAAATCAAAGATGATACTTATGTTATCTGCAATGGTTTCAAGCGGGATCAGTATATCGAGAACATCGCCAGATTGATGAACAAGGGTCATAAGAATTGCATCCCTATTATCGACAATTATGAGGAAATCGATTTATTATCGGAGTCCATTGACGGCGATTTTCAAGTGGGAATACGCATAGCATCCGAAGAAGAGCCGAAATTCGAGTTTTATACCTCGAGATTGGGTATCGGTTACAAAAATATCGTTCCGTTCTACGAAAACCAGATCAAAGGCAACGATAAGGTAGAGCTTAAAATGCTACACTTCTTTATCAATACGGGAATTCGCGACAATGCCTATTATTGGAACGAACTTGTAAAATGCCTTAAAGTATATGTCCGGCTGAAAAAGATGTGTCCGACTTTGGATAGTCTGAATATTGGCGGAGGATTTCCTATCAAAAATTCGTTGGCCTTCGAATACGATTATCAATATATGATCGATGAGATCATCAACCAGATCAATATTACCTGTGAGGAAGCCGAGGTGCCGGTACCCCACATCTTTACCGAATTCGGAAGTTTTACGGTCGGGGAAAGCGGTGGTGCCATCTACGAGATCCTGTATCAAAAGCAACAGAACGACCGGGAGAAATGGAACATGATCGATTCGTCATTCATCACCACCTTGCCCGATACTTGGGCCATCAACAAGCGTTTTATCATGCTGCCCATCAATCGGTGGAACGATGAATATGAGCGCGTTCTTTTAGGCGGACTCACCTGCGACAGTGACGATTATTACAACAGCGAGCAGAACATGAACGCCATTTACCTGCCAAAATATAAGCGGGATAAACCTTTATATATAGGATTTTTCAATACGGGTGCCTATCAAGAGACCATCGGAGGTTTTGGCGGATTGCAGCATTGTTTGATTCCCCAGCCCAAACATATTTTAATCGACAGGGATAAAAAAGGGAAGCTGACCTACGAACTTTTCAGTCCGCAACAGAAAGCGGAGGATTTGTTGGGAATTTTAGGATATAGCGTCGATAAAGATAAAGAGCCAAAAAAGGATAAGAAACTATTACAAATCTAATTACGAATACAATGAGCACATCAAAGAATTACGCGGGCATACCCAACGAATTCGCACAACTCGAAACGGCAAAGGTAGTTTTGATACCCGTGCCTTACGATGGTACCAGCACTTGGGGCAAAGGCGCCGATAAAGGGCCGCAAGCATTTTTGGACGCTTCCGAAAACATGGAACTGTACGATATCGAGACCGGAACCGAGGTCTACGAACAAGGTATTCACTTGGCCGATGCCATTACCGAGAACACATCGCCCGAAGCCGTGGTCAATGCGGTGCATAAAACGGTAAAAGAGCATATCAAGCGGAACAAATTTGTAACCCTTTTTGGCGGCGAACATTCCATTTCCATCGGAACGATTCGCGCTTTTAACGAATGTTTCGATAATTTGACCGTGTTGCAAATCGATGCCCATGCCGATTTGAGGGAATCATATGATGGTACAAAATACAATCACGCCTGTGCCGTACATGAGGCCAGTCAGACCACCAACTTGGTTCAAGTCGGCATTCGCTCTATGGATGCCATAGAGAAAACCTTTATGGACGAGGAAAAAACTTTCTTCGCCCAGGACACGGTCAACGACGAATTTTGGATGGATAAGGCCGTTGAGGCAATGACCGATAATGTGCTTATAACCTTTGATCTTGATGCGTTTGATCCTTCCATTATGCCTTCGACAGGAACTCCCGAGCCGGGCGGACTCTTCTGGTATGAGACCTTGGAGTTCTTGAAGCAGGTCTTCGAGGAAAAAAACGTGGTCGGTTTCGATATCGTTGAGCTTTGTCCCAATCCAAACGACAAATCTTCCGATTTTCTCGCGGCAAAATTGTATTACAAAATGTTAAGCTATAAATTTATGGGCGAGGCCTCGGACGAGGAATATGACAACACGTACGATGTCGATTCGCGATCGGGCAATAACCCTTCAAAATTTGACGATGACGAAGACTAAAGGAGAAATTTCAAAATTCATTGAAAAATATTATCTGCATTTCAACGCTGCGGCTCTGGTCGATGCGGCAAAGGGCTATGAAGCACAGCTCGAAAAGGGAGGCATGATGCTGGTTTCCTTGGCTGGGGCCATGTCGACCGCCGAGTTGGGCAAGATTTTTGCGGAGATTATCCGGCAAGATAAAGTGCACATCGTTTCCTGTACAGGAGCGAATTTAGAAGAGGATATCATGAACCTCGTCGCGCATTCGCATTACAAGCGCGTCCCGAATTATCGCGATCTTACTCCCCAAGATGAATGGGATTTATTGGAAAAAGGATTGAATCGAGTAACGGATACCTGCATCCCTGAAGAGGAAGCTTTCCGAAGAATTCAAGAGCATATTGTCAAGATATGGAAGGATGCCGAGGAAAAAGGAGAACGCTACCTGCCGCATGAGTACATGTATAAACTGTTGCTTTCGGGTGTACTAGAAGAACATTACGAAATCGACCTCAAAGATTCTTGGATGTACGCGGCGGCCGAAAAAAACCTGCCGATTATCTGTCCCGGTTGGGAAGACAGTACCATGGGCAATATTTTCGCATCTTACGTGGTTAAGGGAGAGCTAAATGCCAGTACTATGAAATCCGGAATCGAATACATGACCTTTTTGGCCGATTGGTATACCAATAACTCAGAAAATGGTATAGGATTTTTTCAGATTGGGGGTGGTATTGCCGGCGATTTCCCCATCTGTGTCGTACCCATGCTCTATCAAGATCTGGAGCGGACAGATACTCCTTTTTGGAACTATTTCTGCCAGATTAGTGATTCGACGACCAGTTACGGATCTTATTCTGGGGCTGTTCCCAACGAAAAGATTACGTGGGGAAAACTGGGCATCGACACCCCGAAATTTATTATTGAAAGCGACGCAACCATTGTCGCACCCCTAATTTTTGCCTATCTTTTAAATCTTTGATAGATTCATTTACATTTCTTAAAATATAAATGTGCCGAGACTTAAAAAAGTTATCCGTTAGAAAAAGATAATAGAGAAGAGAAAAGAGATTGAACTAATTGCAATGATGCATTATTAAAGTTAGATGACATCTTTTCTCTATTATTTATATTCTTTTTTCTAATTTTCCAACTCAAAAAACAGCAATTAGTTTTTAAAACATATCAGTGTGAACAAAGAGAAAAACCCAAATCTTAAACGTGTAATCGTCGACTTCAAAAAACTGACTCCAGAAGTGCTTAAACTTTTAGTAGATAGGTATCCAGATGGTTATGACGACAGAAATATTATAACCTTCAAAAATGCCCAAGGCGAACGTATCGAGGCCGTTGAGGTACTTACCGAGGATACAAAATACTTGGTAAAAATCAGCGCCAAACTCGAATACACCATGGAAAATTACGACGAAGACGACTACGAAGATTTCGAAGACGATGATCCAGATGCGGTCTTGGAGCCAGATCCGGAGGCGATGGAAGAAGAAGAAGATGAAGAGGACTGAAAAAGTTTATACTTCGACTACGCTCAGTAACCGTGAGTTTGTGAGTTTGGGGAGAAGGTTTGGGGATAGGTTAGATGTCTGATGCTCGATGCACGAAGATTTTTGTTTAACTATCGCACCGAGTACCAAACCCTTTTTCTCCATTAACTTTTTAACTCCAAAGACCAAATAATAAACCCCAAGAATGATTGCAAAGGATATAGAAAATGTAGAGTTGAAGTTTTTAGACCTGAAAGATTATCAGGAACTGAAAACGGCCATGAAGGAGGTATATAAAAACATACCCGATAATTATTGGGAAGAAAAGCAAATCAAATCGCTGATCAAAATGTTTCCTGAAGGTCAGGCGGTAATTAAGGTAAACGGGCAGTTAGCAGGTTGTTCCCTTTCCATTATCGTTGATTATGACCGATTCGAAGATAATCATACCTATCAAGAGATTACGGGTCAAGAAACCTTCAGCACACATACCGAAGATGGCGACGTGCTTTATGGTATTGATGTTTTTATCAAGCCTGAATACCGCGGATTACGGTTGGGCAGAAGGCTGTACGATTATCGAAAGGAACTATGCGAGAAGCTAAATCTCAAAAGCATCGCTTTTGGAGGTAGAATTCCCAATTACCACGAATATGCCGATACGCTAACACCCAAAAAATATATCGAAAAGGTGAGGCGTAAAGAAATTCACGATCCCGTACTCAGTTTTCAGATAAACAATGATTTCCATCCCTCAAAAATTTTAAAGAATTATCTCGAGGGCGACGAAGCCTCGAACGACTTCGCCGTTCTGATGGAGTGGGATAATATCTATTACCAAAAGCCATCGAAAAAAATGGCCGCCAAGAAAAAAGTAGTTCGTTTGGGGCTGATTCAGTGGCAGATGCGGTCCTATAAAAATTTGGACGAGCTTTTGGAGCAGGCAGAGTTCTTTATCGATTCCGTTTCCGGATACCGTTCCGATTTCGCGCTATTCCCAGAGTTTTTCAACGCGCCATTGATGGCCGAGAACAACCACATGCCCGAAGCCGAGGCCATTCGTGAGTTGGCGAAGCATACCGAGGCTAT
>RCMY010000491.1_pt1 | contig 36848 bp, 35 predicted proteins | sample 2041341 | NCBI WGS metagenome assembly RCMY01 (sample SAMN09708234, study PRJNA481090) | Marine sediment metagenome, whole genome shotgun sequencing project. | reverse complement strand
GAAATTTCGTACATTGTGAATGCGTCGCAAATTACTATATGGCTAGTTTAAAGGGCGTGATCATCCGTTGCGAAGTCCGGATATAGCCAGAAAAATTTACCCGGCTTTTCGAGTTCGTATTGCAAAACCAGACAAAAAAAATCATTTCAGCTGTGTGTGACATAACCGCCATCAAGAGTAAGATGGTCGTCGAATCGAACAGCTATAGCTGATGTAACTGCCGCTTTGAGCGGCTCACGAAATTAAAGCCCCCCGCTTTGCCAGGGGATATTTACTTGATGAGCTTATAGGCTGATTACGGCCGCTTACCCAGCTCAACAAACACCGCCGTATACATCTTCAGATTCAACAGGAACTGTTCGCGCGTAATAAACTCATGCTCGGAATGGCCGGTGTATTCAACGCCTGGCATAGAAGGGCCAAAGCTCAGCGCGTTGGGAAACAACTTGGCGTTGGTTGAGCCGCCAATTGACACCGGCTGTGGATTTTCCACGCCGGTGAAATGACTGAATACATCGAGCAACGTCGGTAAATGTGGCGCGTCGTCGACGACTAAAGGATCACCCCAGGACGTGCTTACGTTGTGCAGTTTTACTTGATGTTGCCGCTGCCAGCCAGCGAGTGCCGCTTGAGCTTGCTGTTCCAGTAGTGTCGCTGTTTTTCCCCTGGGGCGGCGCAGGTTAAGAAAAACGCTAGTGCCTGCGTCGGTATTTTTTACCACAGTTGGCGCCAGCGTCATGGGGCCCATAAATTTATCTTCGTATGCAATTGCGCCGAACTTCTCGGCATGAATGCCAGTGCCGATCAAGTCGCTGACGTAGGCAACAGTCAGCGCTGCAGTGCTTCTGGGCCAGGAATGCACGCTCAGCGCGTCGGCCAGAAAAGCCACGGCGTTGACACCCTCTTGCGGGGTCGCCGAATGCGCAGATTTGCCGGTCGCAAGGATCAAGAGGCCCGCATCGGTTGTGGAGAATTGATACTGCATACCCTCCTGCGCAGCGCTTCTTGCCTTAATCGCTGCCACTAGTTTTGCATCGGCGTTTGCTATCAAGGCCGTGGCTTCCAGTGGAATTTGACTGGCAAACGAGCCACCCTCGAAGCGAACTAACTGAGGTTGATTGTTAGTAGCGCTGCGCGTTTCGGGCACTGTCACTTCGATCGAGCTCCAACCTTTCTCGGCGGTAACTGCAGGGTAATTGGAGTCCAGAGTGATATTGAGGTCGGCAGCCTGAAAAGCTTCCAAGAATGCTTCCAGCGGTGCCCAATCGGATTCTTCCGCCATGTACACCAACAATTCGATGCGGCGGTTCAGCATAATGCGCTTATCTTTGATCGCCTTCATCGCGTATAGCGCGGTAGCGATTGGGCCTTTGTCGTCCTCGCTCCCACGGCCGATCAATTTTCCCGGCTCGCTGGTCATGTCAAGCGTGTACGGACTCTGCCGCCACTTGGCGGCGTCGGCCGGCTGTACGTCACCGTGGGTGATCACACCCAGCTTGTTTTCTGAATTGCCCAGACCGATTAACATCACGTAGCCGTGGTCGGCAAAATCCAGTCCCAGCGTTGTAGCCACTGATTCAAGATAAGACTTGAAGCCGATCATAGCTGGATTGTCAGCAAACGGTGTATCCTCATTCGCCTGCGTGTTAAAGCTAACCATTTTTGCCAGGCTTGCGATCAAGGCATCAGCATACGTGTCGACCGCATAGTCGGCAGCATCTTTCGCGGCAGCGCTTGGCACGTTGCAAAGCAAAAGGATCGAGACCAGGAGAACTCTCATTGCGTCATTCCGATTAATTAATGTAGCCATCGCGTCACGCCTAACGCCAGATTCAATTATGGCGATTTACCAACGCAATGTGTCAAAATGGATCCTATGCCTTGTTCAAGACAGGGCAGCAATTCCCGCTGAAAGATGGCACCCAGGCAACTCAAGGGCTGTAGCGCTCTTTGAAAAATAGTTTTCGTAAACTTTCGGTCGCTTTTTATCATATTTACAATAGATTATACCCTCATTCTAAGCTTGGGGTGAGCTATCATGGGAATATCAGCCATGCGGCAGTCAGTGAGCCTTCCTGGCCTGCTTAAGGAAATCCGGCATTGTTTTGGGCGCATCCCCGACTCGAAATCAAACACGACGATCCCCCTGGTGGATCATCTCATGGCTGGTTTGGCAGTCTTCGGGCTGAAATACCCCTCGTCAGGCTATGCGTCACCTTGTATATTACTAACGACAAACTGATTCGCTTGAGTGTGTTGTGGGGTAGGGCTGAAATACAGCCTTCTCGCCAGCTGCTAAAAGTCTGTTAATTGGCGCAACCCAGCAGGTCAGCCAGATAGATGTGTGTGCTCACCCTAAGCTGCGCTGGCGCATCGGTCTTACCCAGTGTTGCGCAATCTTAAGCGAGTGTTTGCATGGTAGCCCCCTTAGATTGTTAGTTGATAAAATGATTTGTCGGACGTTATGAGAAAAAAAATAAGTTAGTCATGCTGCCCCAGCAGGATCTTTGCACTTCTCACTCGTCGTTCATTGGCAAGCTTCCCTATGAGATGTGCCATGATGTGTTCCCATCGTGTAAGAGGTTGTGGTGTACTATGCGCGGGAAACCGTGCCCAATCACATTGTACTTTTTGGCGACAGCGCGGCGCAAATTGAGGTGCGCTGTTTCATTCGCGATGCCAAGCGTGCGCCATTTGTAAAGAGTGTTAGCAATTTCAGCATTGACGAATTATTTCGCGAAAATGGGATCTCTGTTCCGTTTCCACAACGCGACATTCGCCTTCGGTCATCTGATATCATCTAAAGAGAGCTCCGTTATAATGACTCGGTACTGCCAATACATCACATTTGCGAGGACAAACTGATGGCAAAACCTACTGTTTGCGAATCTATTCTCGATGTTATCGCCGCAGCAGGCGTGCAACAGGTGTTCGGCATCGTTGGCGATGCGATCAATCCCCTGGTCGATGCGATTCGGCGTGACGACCGCATAGAATGGATTCATGTGTGTCACGAAGAAGTGGCGGCGTTCGCGGCGAGCGCGCAGGCGAAAATGACCGGGAACCTGGCAGTGTGCGCCGGGACTGTCGGCCCGGGAGCAATTCATTTGCTCAATGGTTTATACGATGCCAAGAAAGATCACGCGCCGGTACTGGCACTGACCGGACAGGTGCCACGCGCTGAGATGGGTAGTGACTATCATCAGGAAGTCGATCTCGATGCGCTTTTTTCTGATGTGAGTGTCTTCAATGAAACCATTGGTGTGGCAGCGCAGATGCCCCGGTTGGCGGTAGCAGCCGTACAGGCGGCGCTGGCGCGCGGCGGCGTTGCGCACCTCTCCATTCCATCGGATATAGGACCGCAACACATCGAGAGCGCGGACTTTGCGCATCCGGTATTTCAACTGGACAGCCAGATCTGTCCCACTGCTAACAATCTGCAAAGCGCAGCGGATCTGCTTAACAACGCAGAGACCGTCGGTATCATTTGCGATATTGGTTGTCGTGCTGCGGCGGATGAGTTGCTGGCAGTTGCCGAACGGTTGGCGGCCCCCATTGCGCACGCCTTGCGTGGTAAGGCAATTGTGGATCACGACCATTCCCACTGGGTCGGCGCAACCGGCCTGCTCGGTTCTCCCGCAGGGATGCACGCCGTTGACGATTGTGATGTGCTGTTCATGGTGGGTACAAATTTTCCGTACCGTGCGTGGTTACCGCAAGGCAAGACGGTCGTACAAATTGATATTCGTGCCCAGCATCTTGGCAAAAGCATTCCATTAGCGATCGGTTTGGTGGGTCACGCGCAAGCGACTCTCGCCGGGCTGTTACCATTGCTGAAGCAAAAGGAAGACCGCGCGTTTCTGCAGTCCATGCAAGAACACAGGCAGATATTCGACCAGAAGAAGGATGACGAAGCAGACACTAGCCGCGACGATGACCTGATTCATCCGCAAGCTATTGCCAGTATTATCAGCGACAGCGCCGACGAGGATGCAATTTTTTGCTGCGATACGGGCGAAGTCACCGTGTGGGCATCCCACCATCTGCGCATGCGAAGACAGCAGGAACTGCTTGTCTCATTCAATCTCGCGTCGAGGGCATTTGCCATGCCAGGCGCCATCGGTGCTCAACTTCTTGATCGCAACCGTCAGGTGATCGCGCTGTCTGGGGATGGTGGCTTTAGCATGCTTATGGGTGATCTCATCACTGCGGTCACCTATGAACTGCCTTTGACGATAGTCATTTTCAATGATGGAAAACTTGGCCTGGTGAAAATGGAGATGGAAGTCGGCAGCTATCTAGAATATGGAACAACGCTTGAAAACCCCAACTTTGCCGATATGGCTCGCGTTTGTGGAGCGGGGGGCATTCGGGTTGAGAAGCCTGCTGATCTGCAAGCCGCCATTACAGAAGCACTGGCTAGCCGCAAACCTTACGTTGTCGATGTTGTCTGTAATGGTGAAGAAATCATAATGCCGCCACACGTTGAGTTTAAGCAGGCCTGGGGCTACAGCCTCGCCAAAGTGAGAGAGCTGCTGGTGACCGCCAAAAAATAGCAGGCGGCGAGTTCTTTATCTCTCAGCCGGCGTATCGACTAGCAGTCTTTACCCTCAAAACCCGGTGCATTTGAGTCAAGTTTTGGATGGAAGCTCGCCAAGCTCCCAGGAGGCTGGCTTATGCCCTTGAGTCGATGGTGCGTTATCAAAGGATTTCCCGGTATTGTTCTTCAATGTGTTTCAGGTCGAGATTGCGCAGGAAACTGGAAAAACACATCCAGGAAGCCAGCGCGTTCATATCTTTAAACTGGGGTGGCAGATGACGCGGCAGAACCACAACCGCATCGTCGAGCAGGTGACTTAGCGAACGCAGATCTTCAAGCGTCGTTTTGCCGCAAAACAGCAGCGGGATTCTATCCAGCTTTCCCTCCCGCACGGCAAGCTGCAAATAATTGTAGACCAGGATGAAGCCCTTGCAATAACTAACATCCTTGGTGAAAGGCTGACCTTCAGGCGTGCTACCCCGAAAAACTCTTTGCGTGCTGGCATAGCATTCGTCGTCGCTAATGCCCTGCTCACGGTAGAATTTAAACACGTCGAGAAAATCTGCGCCATCTTCAGCCATAGCCACTGCACAAATTCGATTTGAAATACGCGCAACCCGTTGCGGGTAGGAGGCGAAAGCCAGTACTTCCATTAACACCGCCAGCCCTTCCTGCGTGACGGTCGCCGACGGTGAGCCTTTGCTCAAAAACGTGCAGTAAGGTTGTGCCAGGCCATTCAGCGTAGTGCCCACATGTACCCAGCCTTCGTGAACTTCCAGCAGGCGCAATTCACGTTCACTAAAAAGGGCATCACCGCGAAGCGTAATATGGTCGGCACCTGCCGCTGCATCCGCTTCCAGGTTGTCGTTGATCTTGACATGAATCTCCTTGTCGCTGGTAAACGACCTGGCCAGCCGTTTTTGCAGAAGTTGCGCGGCTTCCGGGGCCTTAATATTTTGTGCTTCCGCGGGTAGCGATTTGGACTGATCGACGACGTGCAGCGCTTCGCCGATAGCGGTGCCGAATTCTGCCAGTGTCGGTTCTCCCTCGTAAAACACATCATGCGCGCTGCCGTAAAGATCCTGCGAAAATCGCGAAAAATCGGCCGTGCCGCGCGCTTCAATCATTCTGGCGGCTTCAATATACTCAGCGCAAATGCGGCGCATGATGGCACCCACCGGATCGTATTCGCCAAGGCGCTGTTTGATTTGCAGTTCCAGATCGAGCAACTCGGCGCGTTTTTTAGCGCCAACGAAACCCGGCGGGCGGCTTGAATAATAGTCTGCATCGACTTTGGGTAGTATTTTGCAATCGTGCTTGAAGAATTCGCGACGAACCTCATCGTCCCATTTGACAGCATCGAGAATGCGGATCAGGTGTTGGGCGTTGACGAGTCGATCTGACAATTCACGAATCGTAAGCAAATATTTTTTGCTATGTGCCATTCAGTGATTCCGTGAATTTAGTCTGTCGCGCAGTCTAAGACCACGGGGCGAAATTTGCCATACGCAAGCAGCTTTCAGTGCGACAAATAATCAGACAACACGTCGCCGTGGCAAAATGGCCATAACAAAATCACTGTACCGAGCCGAACTAGACAGCAAGCGCCGCTGTCTCACGGCCTCCGAAAAATCCGTAGCACGCAGCAGGGCGCAACACTCAGCGAATCAGTGCGTTTCAATTGGCTTCGGCGTGAGCTTCCTTCACTCAATCATCAGCGTCGCTGCCAGCGTCTTTATGTTTATGTGACTTTTGCATATGGGAATCACCGCTGCTGTGTTTTTCACTAGGTTCGAAGCGGGAAAACTCGGTAATGTCTACGCTGCCGTCCTCATTTGCGTCAACTTCGTACCAATCTTCAGTCAACACCATGTTTGTGCTGGCTTCCTCTTTGCTAATCTTGCCATCCTTGTTTTCGTCATGCTGCTCGAATGCTTGCTGTTTTCGCTGATCATTTTTACTATGATCTGCGTGCTGTCGATCATCTGCAAAAACAACAGCGGACGAAAGCGCCAGCGCTGCGAGTATGGCTACTGCATTTTTCATGATGAACTCCCACGTTCTGATTTGTTCGGTCTATGTACGGTCTGACGTTTTGACAGACCGATCTCCGGTAACGCAAGCAAGACAAGTGCCAGGCTACTCAATCCTTACTGTAACTCTTGTTGAGAAGGTCTAACTTAAGCGTCGTGGATACCGTCGAGCCACTGCGCCGCTTCCCACAGATTCGGCAGTGAAGGGCTACTGTAAACATATTTCAGGGGCTTCAATATTTACAAGCATCGCTGATGATTGGTTGAAATCAACCCCCGCACTGGTGCAAATGGACCAACACGCGGGCTGTGGGCATCGTAATGATACCTTTGTCATCGATCACCAGACGCCACGTGGCGTTAAACCTCTGCAAGCATCCCCTCAAAGGAGATATGGCGTCAGGATTGCGTACCGAATTGAAACGCAGCGATTTCCGAATCCGGCGCAAGCTTTCATGAGTGACACGAGGCGCGACTGTCTTCTTGCAAAGACGCTCGGCTTTTTACAGTCGAGCTGCAGAAAGAAGTTTTACCGGGCGGGAGATGGAGCAGCGTAATTGGCTCTTGTTGACGGCAACCAGGCAACCACAGGGTTAATTAAATGAAGACTTCACGATGACACGGTCGACTCGTTGGCTTGTTTGGTTATTGTCTTGCAGCCTGGCCGCCGGTTTGTTACTGCTACTAGCGAGCGCTTTCTTTACCGGCTTTTTGATCGATTCATGGTGGTTTGACGCGCTCGTGCACGGCCTGTATTTCTGGCAACGTCTGGTTTACAAATATGCGCTGTTCATTGTAGTGACGGGCTCATTCTTCAGCCTTTCTTGGGTCAATTTTTGGATAGCAGTGAAGCATCTGGGCAAGGGGCCAGCGGGCGGAACGCCGACTGTCAAAAGCGATGTGGCTGACGGCCAACAGTCGCTCATCCGCTTTCAGCGACTAACGCGCAGATTTTACGTACCACTCTCTTTTGTCCTTGCGATCATCGTGGCCTTGCCGCTGTATTTTCAATAGGAAGCGGCATTGTTTTATATTTTCGGCGCGTCGACCGAGCTTACCGACCCAGCATTTGGAAAAGACATCAGTTCTTATCTGTTTCAGTTGCCCGTCTATCAGTTGGTAGTGCGAGGCCTGCTGGCCGCATCGGCGCTTCTCTTACTCACCTTGACCGTACTCTATTAGCTGGAGAAAAGGGTGCAGTCCCGTTCCGGCCAGCAATTCCCGCGCGGTGCCAGGGTACATTTAAGTGTGGTCCTGTTGCTGACCGTTGTCATCGCAGCAGGCGAGCTGCTTCTACAGCGCTATGGGCTGTTGAACTCAGAGGCGAATACGCTCCCGTTCTGCTCGGCCATTTCTTCCCGCAGATCATTACCGAACCGGTACAGCGCTTTATTGTCCAGCTAAACGCACTTGACAAGCAGCAACCGTATATTCATAACAGTATTCTGGCTACGCTGGCAGCTTATGGACTTGAGCAGGTTGAAAATCGGCAATATCCCATAAAAGATCTGCCCTGGGAGTCCGCCAGTTCAGAGTTGAAGAAAATCGCACACACGGTACCTGTCTGGAACCCCGAAATTTTGCTTGATGTGTATCGACAGCTGCAGGAGTTACGCACCTACTATGATTTCCCCGGCGTCGACGTCGATCGTTACACCATTGACGGCAGCTACCAGCAGGTGTTTCTTGCGCCACGCGAAATCAACCTGGAAGAGCTACCCGCCGGTGCCCAAACATGGGTCAACCAGTGGCTAAAATACTCTCACGGCTACGGCGCAGTCATGACACCCACCGCGCAGATTAATGCAAGACCTGCCGCCCCGTTCCAATGTTGGCCTGACGCTGGCACAACCGGCCATCTACTACGGTTTATCAACAAGTCGTCCAGTGATTGTCCCCAACAAAAGTCACGAACTGGACTATCCTTTGGCGCAAGCCGACCAGGAGGTCGATTATCAGGGTAAAGGAGGAGTTAAGATATCGGGATTATTTCGTAAGCTGGTGTTCGCGCTCCACTACAAACAAAAGAATATATTCTTCAACGACGATATCAACGCCAACAGCCGCATTCTAATTCGGCGGAATATCGTTGAACGTATCAAGAAGATCACTCCGTTTCTGTTGCTGGACGATGACCCCTGTATCGTCGTGACCCCGCAGCGGACGTACTGGGTGCAGGATGCCTACACCTACTCCAACCGGTACCCTAATGTGCAACCCTATACCACCGAGGTTGCGGACGCACCGGAAAAGCAGGTGAACACGGATGCAAGCAGTCAACAGCCGCTGCAAGCAAACAAGCGCGAAAAATTCAACTACATACGCAACTCGGTAAAAATTGTAGTCGATGCTTATGATGGCACGGTTGATTACTAATATGTCGCCCTGATCAATGAGAACCCGGAAATCACCCAGCAACTTAACCTTTGGAATCAGGGAGGCTCGGAAGTTCTGTGGGGAAATATTATCGCGATACCAGTAGAAGGCGTGATTGTGTATGTACAACCGCTGTATCTGCGAGCAACTAGCGGAGCCAACATTCCGCAGTTGGAGCGGGTTATTGTTGGTCAGGGTGGATGGGTAGCTATGCAGTCCACGCTGGAAGAAAGCATTGCTGAACTCAACAAGCTGGTTAAGGCGGCCGGCGCAGGTCCGTCGCAACCATCCGCTACCGCTGCGGGTGATCAGCAGTGACGGAAATCCAGCGCATGTGTCAGTCCAAGCCGCATTTAAACAACAAACCCAGGATAAAACCGGTCGCTAAACGCATTGACAAATAAACAGATTGGGAACCGTGACATGGCGCAGCGTTTAAAACGCTGCATGGTTATTTAATAACCTAGCGCCTCTAAATACTCTTCGTGTTCGGTTTTATGCACGATGGCCAGACCTCGGTTGTGGATATCCTTGACATTGACCTTTGTCCCGACCTCCAGCCAGCTTTGAAATCATAGTCACCGGAAACAGCAGTCGAGCGCTGTGATATAACTGATTTCATTCTCGCACTAGTAGGTAACGATGAAGAGCGGAACTGCGCGTTGTAATATTGCCGATGTCGAGGGTAATATTGCTCACCCGCCAAGTTCCCTTACATGCCAGAACACTAGAGAATGCAGAGGTTGAGTGGGCTTGTTGTGAAAAGGCAAGGGAGGTACAACAATGTATCGAAAGCAAGTATTACAGGAACTTAATCGCATCAAGCCTGAATTGGTGCGACGCTTTGGCGTCGCAGAAAAAGTGTTAACTTATAGCGATGGTTTAGACCAGACTCAGTTTGAATCCAGCGGGATGAATTATGATGCCATACTGCGCAATATAAATTTGATCGGGGAGGCCGCGACGCACATTCCGAACGACACTCGTGAATCTAACCTATCGATCCCCTGGCGGCGCAAACGACGGCGCTCTCCGCAGGGCAAGCAGAAGTACAGTCGGCGATCGATCGTCAGTCAGCGACGATAGCATTGATTCAATCCATCGGAGGGAGGGGGGTGGCACGCCGGCGCACTATCCAGATCCAGCTAGGATTATCTCACTGTATAACCGCGCGCTTCCAGGCAAGCGCTGATCGCACGTCGATAATCAGAGCGTTGCAAGTCGCGTTCTGCCCTGGCACGTGACTGTTGATCCATGCTGGCGGCTTGTTGCTCCGCCCTGGCTCTGGCATCAAGTTCACCCTGTCGCTCAACTGACGAGCCAGTGATGCCGCCCAGCACGCCACCGATTGCCGCACTGCCCCCGGAATGATGCCCGGTCGCCTCACCGATCACTGCGCCGGCTATCGCGCCAATGACGGCACCCGCTCCGGTTGCACCCCGCGCCTCATTGGCCGGCAGCGGCACGCGGACTACCTGCGGCGCTATCGGTGCGGCAAATTTGGTTGGGTCAAAGCCAGTTTGTTGCACCGCCCACACATGGCAAGCATAGCGGTCGTTGGTGAGTTGCTTGTCGGTCTGCCCCTTGGCGGGGTACACAAAGATATCCGCCTCCGCATACACGAATGCTGTTTGCATGGCGCAGAATACGATAAGACACCCCATTAAGCTGGCTGCTGTTGTATTCATCAATCGGTTCCTGATTAGCTGATGTAACTGCACTACTTTTTTTTTACGTCGCGCATTACCGGGGTTACTTAACCGAGTAGCCGCGCGCCTCCAGGCAGGCAGACATCGCCCGCCGATAGTCCGTAGCCTTGTTCGCGTCCTGCGTTGGGGCGCTAGGATCAAACCCGGTTTGTTTAACACCCCAAAGATGGCAGTCATAACGTTCGCGTTCGGTTTGTTGTTCAGACTGGCCTTGTCTTGGGTACACGAAGAATTCACTATTCACCGGCTGGGCGGTCTGCACGCCCTCGGGTTCTTCAACCACGACGTATTCCCTGCGCTGTGGCTCCCACAAGTAATACGCTTGATTGACGTAGAAGTAGTGGTTAGCTCCAATTAGAAAGCTGATATAACCTGCGGGTAGTACAGACACCCGTGCACCGAAGGGGGCGGCCACAACGACATAACCCTGACTCCGCGGACGGTAGTACACGCCCCCGGAGTAGAAATAATCCCGATCACGAACCACAAACCGGTCGCGTCTTTTTGGCAGTTCCCTGACCTGGCGGCCAATAGGCGCAAAACGTGGCCGGGCCCGTTGCTCTGTCCGTGCATTATGCTGCCGGTTTGTATGTTGCCTGTCGGCACGCTGCCGGTCTGAATTGTTCTGAGCATCCGCATACACGATCGTTGGCAAATATATGGCAAGCAAAAAGCCAAGCACTAGATTCTTTTTCATTCGTCAATCCTGAAACCGTTCGACGATAATAAGAAACACAGATGTGAAAAAAGTTCATTGCTACACGAAATAGCTATTCGCAATTTCAACGACTGGTTGATCTCAACCACGCTAGCGGGCTGTTTGAGAATAGCTCAACCGGTGGTATAAACTGTTCAGCAATACGGTCCAAAGATTAATGTCAATGCCCGGCCCCCTCAAATCTGACCCGGTTGACGCTAGCCAGCATCAACTGTTTCTATGAAACGTCTTTGATCTTCTGCCGATTGACCATGATTGCTTCCTGCTCCATGATCTATTGCAGCAGCTCGATACGAGCCGTATTGAATCGCAGTATAGCCCTCTGGGCCAACGCACCTATCATCCGAGAAAAATCGTTGACATTCTGATTTACGGCTACAGTCACGGCGTATTCAGTTCCCGTCAATTGGAAAAGCGGTGTAACGAAGATCTGTCATTTATGTACATTGCCGGTAAAGATTGTCCCAACTTTTGTGTGTTAAGTGATTTTCGCAAGCATCATGCACCGTTCTATCAGGAATGCTTTGTGCAAACCGTCAAGCTGGCAATGGCAATGAAGCTGGCCTCCCTGGGACATGTCAGCCTTGATGGTAAAATTTAAACCAACACCTCAGTCAGAACACCAACGATAAACAGGAAGTGAAAGAGGGGCTGGAAAGTATTGAGAAAAGCGCCGGGCAGTTACCAGAGAAGATGAGTCCCGACAACGGTTATCAGTCAGGCAGCAATATTGAAGCGCTGGAACAAGCCGAGGTTGATACGTATGTTGCGGCTGATCGAGGAGAAAAAACGCATAGCGATGCTCTGGATAAATCGACGCGCTCCCTGTGCAAAGCGGATTTTATCTATGATGAACCAGCGGATTGCTTTCATTGCCCCGGTGGCCAACGCCTGCCGTTGAAGAGCCAGGGTAAAAACGGTACCCGATGCTATTAGTGAAAGGCTGATGTAGCTGATAAACGCCTTCCTGAACTCGTTGTAGCTTGGAGCCTTGAGCGCATGAATTCTGCGCCGCTGTCGCTGGAGCAAAACCAGCGTCGCCACCCTGGAAGCGGCGGAGAACTCATGTTTTATGAGAGTATCTATTCTGCGGAGGATTTTTATTTCCAATCACCCCCCCTACTGAGGACCTGCGTCATCCTTAAGATGGAAGCCACTGATGGTCGATACTCGGTGGCGCTTCCGAACAAAGTCGTAGAACGCAGTGCCAGGTTCAACGCGTTTGATTCTGTGATCGTAGTCGCTCAGACTCCCGCCGTAGCCGACCTTTTCAAGTTACTTGCGCACCACTTGCTTTTCGCTAACATAAAGGTCCTCGCCGTACTGGTGGAGCAACAGCTCGCCTTACGTGTCGATCAAGCACTTGCCGGGCTAGCAATGAAAGCCGCTACCGCTGCGGAACAAGCCGCCGTTGATCGCTGTTACAACTTCTGTTTGATGCGCTGGTAAGCGCCGCGGATTTCTTCGGTAAGTAGTTTAACAGCGGAGCCAATATCCTCCGAGCTTTCGCGCGCTTCCTGTTTGACCGCGCTCAGTTTGGGTTCCAGCTTCGCCCATTTCTGCTCCATCTCCTCCCACTCGTCTTGCAAATCTTCTTTCGCGAGATGCATTTTCAACCTCAGCTCGTCGCGTTCCGTTTTCAGTTTAGCAACTATTATTTCAAGTGAAGTGGGTTCTGTGGTCATGCTGAAAGCTCCGGAAATGGTGGGTTAATTACTCACACTGGTTGATAGCAATTTAATAGACGCAGCGTCGATTTTGAAGTCACAATTTATGGGAATTATTACAAACTTTTATAACGCAGGTCCGACACGGGATCACCAAAAACCCAACCTGACTCTCAGCAATTGTGATGACCACGCTGCCCGGCAGTCGACAGGTCAGTGTACTCACCCGTCAGTTTGTTGATATAAACCACTCAATGGTGGGGAATATCAACCAAATCCCGTTTCGCGATTCAGCGAGCCGATGTAGAGTCCGCAAGATTTCTAAGGCTCCAAACTTCCAGACGCTTGGCGCACAAATTGCAACTGCCAGCGAGTGTCAAACGCGTGCCAGTGTTTTGCGGAGTTGAAAACTCGTTACACGACGGTGGCAGTGTATTTCTTATAATCATTTTTAACCGAGGTAGAAATAATGAATGTCAATAGAGCGATAGCAGTACCTTTTGCGATAGCACTTGGACTGGCGGCAACACCATTGGCTTATAGTCTGGACAGCGCCATGTTAGATGACCCGCTATATGAAATGCTGCCCCCGGGAGAGTTTGTGCTCGGTAACGGTGATGATAAAACCATCGCACATGCAAAGACAGACAAACACTACCGCATCTGTGTGGGACGCGGTTCTAAATACGACCGTAAAGAGCAGGTGCCACTCAAAGTGATGCATGACGATCTGACCACCGTGGTAATGCCGGGAGATTGTGCCGACGTGGAAGGGAAGGAAATAAAAGTCAAACCAGATGGCAAGCTGGATGAAGACTACGTTTTGATGGGCAGATTTCACAAGCTCAAAATGTAACGCCAAAATAATGATAGTGTGTCGTAGCCGTAAAGATGTTGCGACACCCTTTAAGGTGCACGGCGTAACCTGGCTTGGACTGGTGAGGGGCGACAGATGCGGATGCAGGTTAGGCGCACCGAAAACAGGCATCCAATAAACGTCTACAATAGCTCGACAAGCGGTAAAACATTGAGCCCGCCATTCAGTGGCGGAATGCGGTTACATTGAACAATCGATTGCGCCACGCAGTGCAGGGTTTCTGCCTCCTCGTAGCGCTGTTGTTTTTTGCTTTGGTGATATTGACCTCGTTTGGTGCCTACCGGAACGCCGGCAGATTGCTGCCAATTGAACTCAATATCGATTATGTGGGGCAGCTGCGGGAAGTTGCACAAGCGGTACAAACGAAAGTCACAACGCCGCAGTCGCTGGAAAAGCTCTATTCGCCCGACCAAGCAAGGGTACTGTGCACGCTGCGACGCCAACCCGTATGGCCGCATTTGTTGAGCAGTTTCAAAACCCGAATTCTGCCGGGCAAGTATCAGCCATCCAACTCGTGGAAATTCTAACGAACATAGTTAATGCCGAAGAGAATGCGCGGCAAGCGCGGCTGGCTGACGTTTTTAACGAAGTCAAACATGAAAAACGCATTATGACTGTTGTGACCTCGTTAAGCCCGTTACTTCTGCTGGGCTTATGGTTATTGTATCGTTACACATTGATCGCACCTATTGACCGTATTTCGGAATTCCTGGACACGATGCTTGAACGCAACTTTTCCCAGATCATCGAGGGTGACCTTCCACCCTCTTTACGTCCACTTTCGCATGCACATAACGCGATGGCGACACGCCTGGCCGAATTGGAGCAACAACATCAACAGCGGGAAACGCAGCTGGAGGAGCGTGTTGAGACTAGCGCCGCAGACCTGGTGCGGTTACAGGGGACGCTGCTGAAAGCAGAACGGCTAGCCTTGATCGGGGAAACGGCCGCCGGCATTGCGCATGAGTTACGCAATCCATTGGCCGGCATTCGAACAGCATTAGACAACATCAGCGCTGAAGTCAGTGATGCCGATCACGCGCGCCGACTAGCCCTGGTGCGTGATGAGCTCAGGCGCATGTCGTCACTGCTTAATAATAAGATTGAACAGGCCCGTACCAACCTCGAGCCGCAAACCACATTTTGTTTACGCACCGCTATAGAGGGGGTGATTTCCCTGGCGCGCCTGCAAACGCCCCGGCATATTGAAATCATTAATCAGGTCGACTCAGAATTGCGTTGTTATCTGCCAGAAGACCGCTTTCGGCAAGCCATTTTGAACCTGATTTTAAATAGCAGGGAGGCACTTGGCGCTCAGCCCGGTACGGTAACGATCGAGAGTAACTTGCAGAATAGCAACCTTGAGGTCACTGTGCTGGATGATGGCCCCGGTTTTTCTGAGGCAATGCTGCAATCCGGACCAAAAGCATTCCTCACCTCGCGCGATGGAGGCCTGAGCCTGGTTTCCGTGCGTCGGTTCGTGCAGGACCTCGGCGGTCGAATGCAACTGGGAAATAAGGAGCCATCTGGCGCGCGCGTTACGCTTGACATACCGTGTGAGCATGTCGATGCCTGACCAGATATTGATAATTGAGGATGAGCCACTGCTCGGTGATGAACTCAGCAGGCAATTCCGGCGTGATGGCTGGGAGGTTGACTGGGTAAAAACCCTGGCGCAAGCGCGGCGATTTTTGGCATCCTCTCAACCGCGCCCATTGCTGGTGTTAGCGGATTTAAGCCTGCCCGATGGCAGTAGTCTGGACCTGTTGGAACAGTTGCACAATGACAAGGGCCCCACCGAGTGGATATTCATAACCGGTTATGGTGGCGTTCCCGATTCCGTTCGGGCGCTGCGGCTGGGTGCCTATGATTTTTTAGTCAAACGTGCGAGCGGGAGCGTCTGCGGCTGGTCATCAGCGCCGCTGCGCGCAGTGCGCGCGCACAGCGGCAGTTAGTAGAAGAGTCCACATCAAAGCAGTCGAAGTACTCAACAGCAGCCTTTCTTGGAACGAGCCAGGCCGCGATTGAGGTGCGTGACTTGTTAGGAAAGCTGTCCAGCGTGCCCATTACCACGCTTATTCTGACCGGCGAGACCGGCACGGGCAAAAGCCTGGCGGCGCGCATAGTGCATCATTCCGGGCGCCAACAGCGTGGTCGACTGATTGAAGTTAATTGCGCGGCGATCCCACACGAGTTGCTTGAAGCGGAACTCTTCGGCCACGAGTCGGGTGCCTTCACGGGTGCCCGCGGGCAACGCCGCGGGCTGATATCCCAAGCCGATGGCGGCACCCTGTTTCTCGATGAAATTGGGGAGCTGGACCTGGCGCTACAGGCGAAATTGTTGCATGTGATTGAAGAACGGCAGTTTCGTCGCCTCGGTGGAGAAAAAGAAATTACGGTCGATTGCCAGGTCATCGTCGCAACCAACCGAAATCTTGCCGACATGGTGCAACAGGGAGAGTTTCGCGCTGATCTGTACCACCGGCTAAATGTCATCTCCGTGGAGTTGCCGACGCTACGCTCCAGAATAGAAGATCTTCAAGATCTGTTGCCGCCACTTCTCGCCTACTATAGTGGCAGGGTGGGTGGCAATGTGCGTTTCGTATCCGATACCGTATGGTCGCACCTGCGGGCCTACAACTGGCCGGGCAATGTGCGCGAATTGCGCAATGTACTGGAGCGCTGTGTGCTGATGGCGACGGATGAGAGCGTGCCGTTAAATTGGTTGCGACTCGAGCAAACGCCGGCTAGCCTTGAAGTTCAGCAGAGTGACACATGCCTGACGATTCCGGTCAATGGCAGTCGCAGCCTGGAGTCGATCGAGCGGGAAGTAATAGAAACGGTATTGGAACGCTCAGAGTTTAACGTTTCCAGTACCGCGCGACTGCTGGGTCTGACCCGTGAAACCATGCGCTACCGGCTCGATAAACTTGGAATTCGACGTAAATAAGCAGCGTAGCTCTGCTTCGACTGCAGTACACTTCTACCATTCCTAGTGTAGTAGGAGACAACGAAATGTCACTTAGTGACTTGATCGTCAAGCTCAACCGCCAAACCGGCAGCGTTGAATACCGGGGGATAAAACAAGATGTTGTGCTGGTGTGGACGGCGGAAGAGAAACGGGTCATCACCGGTGTGGATATTCTGGATCGCTTGCTGCACGAAATCGAACTTGTGGATTAAAAAAATGACAAACCCGTTACCCACCATTTCCATAATGCAGTGTGCCCGAACCACGCTGCCGACTATACGGAGCAAACAAAATGAGCAACAAAATAATCTGGCAACTGCTGGCTTTTATCGCGATCTTACTGGCGCTGAATGCGCTGTTCGCGCTTCACATATCGATTTTGGGTAGCCTGCTGCTTACCGTCGTTCTGTCTTTCGTGTTCTCATATTTCAAGCAGCGATAAAAGCGGGGCCTGCGTCGCACAAGAGTCTTCCTCAGCGGACGTCATCCAGTCGCTGGCAAAAAGGTGCTGGTTTTGACGAGCGATTGGCCCCTCAAAGCGCACGACTGCATCTCTTGCCGCCTGGTCGCTGTTATTTTTGTTCTTCTTCGACGACGCTGTGGTACTTCTTCCTGATCTCGTTGATGTCTACTGTTGATTCCGGAAACTTCATATGCAAAGATTCCAGAGCCTCGCTGACAATATTTGAGATGGCCAGATTGCGGAACCATTTGTGGTTCGAGGGAATGATGAACCAGGGGGCGTGTTTGGTGCTGCACTTGGCTAGTGCAGCTTCGAACGCGTCGGTGTAGGAGTCCCAGAAGGGACGTTCCGCGTAGTCGCCGTCGCTGATCTTCCAGTGACGGGCGGGATCGTCGATGCGCTGCTTGAAGCGCTGCAACTGTTCTTTGGCGTCGATGTGAAGATAAAACTTGAGGATGTGGGTGCCATTATCGTGTAGCAACTTCTCGAAGTTGTTGATGTGTTCATAACGCTTGGACCAGACCTGCTTGGGTACCATATTGTGCACGCGCTGCACCAACACATCTTCGTAGTGGGAACGGTTGAAAATGGCCACCTGCCCCTTGGCCGGTGTGGCTTTGTGATAGCGCCACAGGAAGTCATGCGCTGCTTCCTCCTTGGTGGGAACCTTGAAGCCCGTGACCTGGCAGCCCTGAGGGTTCATAGCTGCCAGCACATGGTTGATGGTACCGTCCTTGCCCGCAGCGTCCCGCCCCTGAAGACAGATAAGCAGCGAGCGCTTGCCTTCGGCGTACAACAGGTACTGCAGATCATGCAACTTTTGACTGCAAGCTTCGATCTCCGGCAACGCGTGCTCATGGGATTCATGCTTGTCTTTGAAACTGGCGTTAACCTTGGCGAGATCGACATTGTTGCCCGGCTGTACACGGAATCTCTTGCTGTAATTCATAACTATTACCTTCTGTATCGATTTGTGGGGAACACGGCTGCTACTCCAGGAATTGTGCGTACTCGCTTGATGCTTGGCTATGTGTCCACTTATCCCCCGTAGCGGTCCCGCAAGCCATCCGGGGAGCGCCTCGCTGTAGCTATTGGGTATCGGCTTGCGCGGGGTGCCGCCTCTTGAGAAACCAGGTATACCATGTCGGCCGCTCGGCAGCGCGCGTTATTCTGCTATTGATCGCCAATTTGACCCAGTCGAGAACAAACATCCAGACCAGCATGTAGAGCCACACCAGGCCGATGATAGTCCAGGGTAGCGCGGTCACGAACCAGCCGAACCCACACATCAGGACTGCGAAGATCTGAGTGCCCACAATGGCCGCGATCAGCGGTATGGCCGGCCAGGGACGATTGAAGAACAGCCCGCGGGAACGCATCACGAACAGCAGCAGGTGACCCCCCGCAACGATCTGCAGGAACACAGCGCTCTGAACCTGATCCTGGGTCAGTTTGATCCAGGACTGCCACTCCGGGTTGCTGAGCCATTCCATGCCGATAAGCAACAGAACGAAGCTTTGCGCCACCGCCATCAGACCCATTAAACCGGAAACGAGTAACAGCCGCCGCATCTGCCAACGCACCGGTGCCTTGGGCAGCAGGGTATTATCGTAGGCGATGGTCATGATCGGTATGTCATCCAGCAGGGCCAGCAGGATGATCATCACCGGCGTCAACGGCGAGAAGCCGAAAAACACGGTCGCCAATACCACCACGAACATGATGTCCAGGGTCATTGCCACCCGAAACATGATGTAGTTGATGATGCGCTCAAAGATCTTGCGTGACTCGTCGATGGCGTCGATGATGGTCGACAGGCCGGGCGCGGTGAGAATGAGGGCCGCCGCAGCGCGGGCCGCATCGGTAGCGCCGCTCACGGCGATGCCGCAGTCGGCCTGTTTCAGTGCCGGGGCATCGTTGACGCCGTCGCCGGTCATGGCAACCACATGACCCCGGTCCTGCAACGCCTTGACGATACCGTACTTGTGCTCGGGAAACACGCGGCCAAACCCGTCCGCCTTGTCCACACTTTCGGTGATCTGCTCCGAAAGATGGCTCATGTCCATATCTTTGATGAACAGGTCGGCGGCCGCGATGAGATGGGAGCCCATGCCCAGCTGCCCGGAGATCTGATCGCCGATGGCGACATCGTCGCCGGTGACCATCTTGACCCTGAGACCGTGCTCCTTGGCCTTTTCGATGGTGTCCCTGGAGTCGTCTCGCGGCGGATCGAGCATGGGCAGGATGCCGAGGAAGCTCCAACTCTTGCCGTCGTCGGTGGACTCCGCCACGCCCAGTGCGCGCATGCCCTTGGCGGCCAGATCCGCCACCGTCTTATCCGCCCTGGATTCAGTATCGGTATCGAGTCTGCACAGAGCGGTGATGACCTGAGGCGCACCCTTGGTGAATCTCAGGGCCTTGCCCTGGGCATCGGTGACGTCTCCTTCGGTGCGCTTGCCGACCGGGTCGAAAGGCACGAATTTACTCACCTGGTAGGAATCCAGGACCTTGGAGTCGTGAACACCGGCACTCACCGCCTTGTCGATGGCGTCTTCGCTGCCCTTCTCGGAAGCCAGGGCGCCACCGAGGATCAGCTGGTCAGCCGTTGTCGCACCGAACAGTACCGGATCGCCGAGGGTCAAGCTGTTCTTGGTGAGCGTTCCGGTCTTGTCCGAACAGAGGATATCGACCCCGGCCAGCTCCTCGATGGCCTCAAGCCGGGAGACAATAGCCTTCTTCCTCGCCAGGGCCTGAGCGCCCAGGGAGTTGGTTATCGTGATCACGGTCGGCATCGCCACCGGAATGGACGCGATCAGCAGTACCAGCACCATGCGAGCGATGCCCGCCAGGTCGTCCCACTTCCAGGCAGTCGGCACGACAATATCCCGATAGAGCTCGAATCCGACCAGAATGACACAGAGGATCACCGAGGTGATGATAAGAAAGTCGCCGATCTGCGCTACGGCCTTCTGGGAATGCGACGCGCCGCCGCCGGCGCTCGCTACCAGGCTAGCGGTGCGGCCGAAGAAGGTATTGTTACCCGTGCCGATTACCACCGCACTCATCTCGCCCTTTTTGGCGATACTGCCGGAGTACCCCACGTCACCGATCTTCTTGCTCACTGGCAGGGACTCACCGGTCAGTGCAGCCTGGTCGATACTGATGTAATCCCCGTCGATGAAGCGCACGTCGGCGGGCACGACCTCGCCCAGCTTGATCCGCACCACGTCTCCGGGGACGACCTCGGCGGCATCGATGGCCACGAACTCTCCATCGCGCAATGCCGTGGCCCTGGGGGCCAGACCCGCCTTCAACGCAGCCAGGGCATCGGACGCCTTGCGCTCCTGCCAGAAGCCCGAGATGGCGTTGTACAAAAGCAGCACCGCGATGATGGTGAAATCGGCCCAATGCTGCATCAGTAGCGACAGCAAGGCGGCGGCCTCAATCATCCATGCTATCGGCCCCCAGAAAAAGCGTAGGAACCTCTTCAGGTTGCTGACTTCCTTGTCTACCAGTTCGTTGCGTCCATTTTTCTCGATCCGCTCTTTCGCATCGGCCGAGGTCAGCCCTTTTGGGGAGGTCCCGAGCTTTTCATAGACGGTATCGAGACACACATTTTCCAGGTCTTCCGCGGTCATTGGGCTACCACTCATTACCCGCCCGTCTGCTTTCATGCCAGTTCTCCTCAGCGTTGCATAAATTGGTTAAAAAAACCTCGCGCAAGTGTAAGGTTTAGGTGAAGGGGGTTACCTGCGGACACATACTCCTTGACAATCGATGTCATACCGAATGCCTTGTCGTTATTGGATACAACGGCGGAATGACGGCGGACCGATGGCGCATGCGGCGGCGTTTGCACTTCCCGCTTTTAAACTCCTCGAAGGCTGCCAGCAGCGCGCTTCCATCCCAAGGCTCAATTGACTCCCTGGAGTATAACCTTTGTTCCAGCGCGTGTACTGTCGCTTCGAGTTCGCTTGCTCCTGCATGACTAGTCGACGCTTGCGTAGCATTGCTTTTGTCAATGGCCAGCCAACGTTGGAGGTTGTCATAAGCTGCCGGCGCAGCTCCGGCGCGGCATGCCTTTCTAAAGTCCTGTTCGAGCATGGCGAGTTCGGCAGCCGGCACTAACTGTGAGCGAACCTGTCCTGCGGTCGCTGCATTTGCGTGTGTCGTTCGCTGCCATCGCCTGCGAGCCAGGAAGACGGCTACAGCGATAAGCAGTAGAGAGGTCGCCAGCAATAACATCCAGGGTAAGTTGTTCGTCTGGTCGGCCGCAAGCGTAGTTTGCTGGCCCGCCTCAGCGGTTGCCGGCTCCGGTGGGTCGACAGCGGTTGAACCGGTCACGGCACCTTCGACTTGAATCGTCTGCGCAGCGAGGATGGCCGTCTTTTGTTCATCCAGTGTTGTATTCCACCAGGTCACTTCTACGGCGGGCAATGTGATGGGTCCGGATTGGGTTGGCACGATCGAGACAGAAACTTGCTTCATGGCCGCAGTGCCTGCGTCGGTATCGACCGTCTGATCGTCGGTGCGATCGACATAAAGGCGCGCACCATCGGCATCGCTGAATGACAGGTTCGGTAATTGCTCCTCCGATGCGCCGACTGCGACCAGTTGGATTGTGCGGGTGACGGCTTCTCCCACCCGAAAGGTTGGATTCTCGGGTGTCCACGTTGCGTGAAGCTCAACCATTTTCGCGGGTAGAAACCAGCCACTGGCTTTTCCGGGTCGTGCTTTAATGTTGATAGTTAGCGGAGCAGAACGCACGGTAACCGGCTGCCCCTGGTCCATGAAACGATCAAACAGGCTACCGCCGAACCCTAATCCGGAAAAACGTTCGGCCAAACCCAGCCGTTCAAACGGATCTGACCCGGTAGAGCGGGGCGCATTTGGATCGCTCACCCGGCCGCGCAGTGTAATTGGGGGTAGTGTGAGTGTGCCACTTTTCTGTGCTTTGACCCCATACGTCTGCTCGATTACGGTGACGGGTTGACTGCCTTGCATCGTCCGGCTTGATTGATCCTCGCCGGATTTTGTCACAATGGCATCGGCCGCCGCCGGCTCGGAGAGTGTAGCCTCGCGCAAACCAGCGCGGTCGATCACTCGCACCGTGACGGGGATTTCCTGATGCACGTAAAAAGGACCTGCAGGGGCTACCATTTCAACCCGCACATCACCAGTAGCGGGATCGTGGTCGGGCAGTTTTACCGAGTCCACAACCTGCACAGCGATAGGATCTGTTTTATCCCCACCCACGCTAATGGCCGGGATGGTGAAGCTGCCTTCCGCCTTAGGTGCTAACGTCACCGTCCAGCCGTGGGTCGAGGAGGCGACACCATTAACGATGCTCGTGCGCGACGCTTGACTGGTGCCGATAATCTGGAAATCACTCGCCAATGGCTCAAGATCCGGTGGGGATTGGGACGAACTTCCGTCAACTTCCAACTGCAGTGCCAAGGTGTCATTCAGGCCGATGGTGTCCTGGTTGATTGACGCTCTGACGCCGGCAAACGCAGGGTTGCTCAATGCCGTGACGAGTAGAGCAGCAATGGCTGTTCGGGTGAAATAATTGAGTTTGCGCATGAGGGTCATCCCGTTATTCAGTTTTGGCTACGCAAGCGTGCATAGTGTTGGCGAATACGCGCACGTAGAAGGCCGGTTGTGTCGTCCGGCACGGTACGCAGGAGTTGCTCGTTGGCCTGCTGCTGTTCGCTCATCGCAGCCGTGGTTTCATCCCGAGTGTTGCCGTCGAAATGTTTATCTGTCGTGTCGTCGTTACCTAGCGCAGCGTTCATTGCCTCACGAAACGCGTTTTCACTGGCAGCCTGGTTGGCCTCTTGTTGAGGTGTTTGTGTATCCGGACTTTCGGTCGAAGCCGTGGCATCTTGCTTGTCTGCTTCTGTGTCTTCTGTGGCTGCCTGTTGCGGCTGGTTGAACCCTGCCTGGCTCTCGTCTTGCGTCGGTTTTGACTGTGCCTGTCGATCGTCGCCAGCTTGTTCGCCCGTAGCTTGCGGATGGGCAGCCCCTTTCTGTGCATCTGATCCTGCTTGCTGCTGTGGCTGCGATTTGGCTACGTCCGACTGCATAGATTTCTGCTCGTCACCGTTCTGCTCAGGGTCATCGTCTTGACCGGATTGATTGTCCTTAGCGGCTTGATCTTGTAGCTGCTGACCGCTACCTTCCTGCTGATCCTGGGATTGTTCTTTTTGATCCTGATCCTGATCCTGATCCTGATCCTGATCCTGCATGTCGCTGTGCTCGCCTTGTTGCTTTTGTTGATTCAACAATTTGGCGACCAGATCGCGATTGAAACGGGCATCGGTGTCGTTCGGCGACCGCTCCAGCAGTTCATCGTAGGCGTCGATGGCCTGTTGTAACTGACCCGACTTGGCCAATGCGTTGGCATGATTGTAGGCGGCATCCGGACTTTCGGTCGCAACGAATTCCTGCGCGGCACTTGTGTAGTCCCCATTTCTATAGAGGGCGCTGGCTTTCCAGCTCTTGTCCTTAAACGTCTGCGCCGCCACTGCAAAATCGTTTGACTTAAACGCCTGCGCAGCTTGCTGATCGGGATTGCGCCAGAGATTGGCCCACTCTGCCGCCTGGGCTTGTTCAGCGGGCACAGCCAAACCCACTGCCAGCACGATGGGCAGCGCCATTAGAACGTTACGACGGAACGCCAATGGCATTAGCAAGACCGGGATGAAGAGTAGCCAGTAGCCCATGTCCGCCCAGGCATCGGCTTCCACATCGGCGACGCGTTGTCTATCGAGGTTGGACGCATCGGATTGGATCGGTAGAATACGGTCAAGGTCGCCACTATCGGCAGTGAGTTCGGCAAACTGACCACCACCGGCTTGTGCAAGTGCACGCAGCGCCGCTGCATCGTAGCCGGCTGTCATCGTCTTGCCGTCATTATCGGCAATGGTGCGCCCGGACGCGGTCTGCAACCTGGCACCCTGGCTCGTACCAATACCAATCGCGTCGACTGCGTAGCCACTACGGTGCGCTTCACTCGCAGCTGTTGCTGCCGCCGCAGGGTCGAGACCGGCATCATCGGCGAGCACGATGATGCGTCCGCTGTTGGCACCCGCTTGTTGCAGTAGACCGGTCGATTCGCGGATGGCCAAATCCAGGCGGTTACCGATCACTGGCATCAGATCTGTCGACAAATCTGGAAGCATTTCGCGAATGACGCGTGCATCGGCCGTCAATGGGGCTGCAACAAATGGACGATCGGCATAAACGACCAGGCCGCTGTCCCCGCCGTCCATGCGATTGAGAATGTCGCGCAATTTGTGTCCGGCACGCGCCACACGCGATGGTTTGACGTCATCCGCGTTCATCGATTGTGCGAGACTCAACACCACAATGGTTGGCGCTTTCGATTGGTAAGATGGGACGTCGATCTTCTGCCAGGTCGGGCCAGCCATACCGATGATCGCTGCAATCAGGCCGAGTGCAAGCGCTACAGGTTGCCAGCGAACGCGTTTGCTGGCATCGGCCTTGATGCTGAGTGCCGCAAGCAGGTGCGGATCCACCAGCTTGCGCCATCCCCTGTCATCCCCCTGGATCATGTGCCAACCGGCAAGGATGATAAGCCCAATAGCGGGTGCCAACGCCAACAACCACCAGGGGCGTAAAAAGAAAAATTCGCTGGCAAACATATCAAGCTCCCTCGATCGATAGCGCATGACGACCGCGGAACTGCTGTGGCAACAGCATGCTGGCGGCTACAGAGAAGGTCAGAATAAGGGCTAGCCCGAGTGGCCAGTAAAACAGCGCAACGGAAGGGCGAATGAGCTGCGGATCGCCGTCCACCGGTTCCAGGCGGTCAATTTCAGCGTAGATGGCGGCCAGTCCCGCCACATCCCTGGCGCGGAAGTAGTGACCCCCGGTCAAGTCGGCGATTTGCTGCAAGGTCGGTTCGTCAAGATCCTGCGAGGGGTCAACAATCTGCTGGCCGAAGGCGGTCTGGATACGCATCGGACCGGCACCGACGCCAATGGTGTAAATGCGAATATCCAGATCTTTTGCCAAGCTGGCTGCCTGCAGCGGTGTCATCACCCCGGCATTGCTGGCACCATCGGTTAACAGTACCAATACACGACTCTCCCTGGGGCTATTTTTCAGGCGTTTGGCCGCGACCACGACCGCGTCACCAATCGCCGTGCGCTGGCCGGTCAATCCCACTTGAGCTTCGTCAAGCAGTTTGCTCACGATAGTTCGGTCAAACGTCAAGGGTGCCTGAAGATAGGCACGATCGCTGAACAATATAAGGCCGACACGGTCGCCATCACGGCGCGCGATAAAATCCTGGGCTGCATCTTTTACTACATCCAGCCGGGTAGTGATTCTGCCATCAACGGCAAAGTCCTCCTGGCCCATACTGCCGGACAAGTCGATCGCCAGCATGAGGTTGCGTCCTTCGCGTGGTAACGGCGTGGCATCGCCCACGAAAGCGGGCCGGGCGAGCGCCACCACCAGCAATACCCAAATTCCGGAAACAAGCCAAAAACGGAGGCTCGCTCGCTCTCCTCTTTGGCCGCCAGTTTGAACGTCGACGGCAACCCGTCGATAGAACGGCACGCGCAGGGCACCACCTGGAGACAGCGCAGCGGGGGGCATAAACCGGCGCAGGATGAAAGGCAGTGGTAGCAGCAGAAATGCGGCAGGCCAGATAAATTCCATTATGCTGTTCTCCTAATCCAATGTTCGACCGCGTCCAGGATCGCGGCAGCTGACGGAATCTCGGTAGCCTGCGTATCTTCAGCGTATGGCGCTATCGCGATGAAATTGGCAATAGTGGCGTCCATCACGCCCGGTTGTTGGGTGAGGAAATGGCTCCAGTTTTCCCCGTGGCTGGCGGCGAGTGATTGCGTTTGCGGCTCCTGAAGCAGCACACGTTTGAGCAAAGCGCCAGCGCGTTCGGCAAGTCGTGCCGGCTGTTGTTGCAGCGCTGCATCGCGTTTTAGCTGACCCAATTCATGCAATGCCTTAACCCGTAACGAGTTGCGTCGACGAACAAGAACAACAGCCATCAGCGCGATTACTGCGACCAGCGTGAATGCCAGTAGCCACCAGCCGTCTGCTAGTGGCCACCAGGAAATGTCCTGTGGCAGCCGAATGTCGTGCAGTTGTTCAAGCTGCTGCGCGATGTCCGCCGGAAGTTGTGCGGCAGCGTTTGTCATGCGCTCATTCTCCTGACCCGTCTTTCATTCGCGACGCTGTGTTGATGAAGTCGCAGCACAGCATTCGCATCATCGTGGGTTGCGACCGCCAGAAAGCCCATGCCGTGCTGTTGTGACAGCGTTGCAATGCGCTGGCGACGCTTATCAAAACGACGAGCGTGTGCTTGCAGCGTAGTTTTTTTGACGGCACCGAGCGAGACCACCCCGGAACCATCCGACACGCGACAATCATTGGACGCGGGCAGTAAAGTTTCAAGCTGGTCGTAAATCAGAATGTTGGTGACATGGGCATGCAGTGCGAGGCGCCGAATCGCCCTTTCTGTTTGTTCGTCGTAATCCGCAAAATCGCTGACAATGAACACCAGTGCGCCGGGACGACTCACCTGACGCAATCGATCAATGGTCACAGCCAGCGGTTCCTCAGGCTGTGCGTCTGGATGCAGGCGAGTGGCCTCGGCCATCGCTTTGAGGAATGTTAAGGTGGCTGACCTGGTGCCTCGGACCGGGAAGGTACGGGTACGGGTCGGCGTGGATACAACGCCTCCCAAACGATCTCCACCATCGATTGCAGTCCAGGCGAGCCTGGCACCGATACCTGCCGCCAGGGCCGATTTGAATTGAACACGCGTGCCAAACTGCATACCGGAACGCAGATCAACGAGTAATAACACTGGCCGAGCACGCTCTTCCTGGAACAGTTTGGTGTGCATGCTTCCGGTACGAGCGGTCACCCGCCAGTCAATCGCGCGTATATCGTCACCGGGTTGGTAGGCACGTACCTCATTGAACTCCATGCCGCGGCCGTGAAAAACGGATCGGTTTCTGCCGAACTGGTGGGTTCGGACTTTGCCGCCTGGTGCAAAGCCGGTCGCCTTACGATTAGGCCGACAACGCACTAGCTGGGCGACACTTGCTTCCAGACCCTTACGGTTGCTGCTATGTTCGTTCATATCGCTATCCTGAGACGTGATTCGCGCGTTGTTCAAATGGCCGGAACGCGTTTTACCAGTTCGTCAATAACAAAATCCTTGCTTATGCCGTCGGCCTCAGCGTCAAAGTTCAACAGCAGGCGATGCCTTAGCACATCATGCACAATCGCCTGGACGTCAAGCGGCGTCGCAAAGTCGGACCCGCGCATCCACGCGTGCACGCGTGCACAGCGGTCGAGAGCGATCGTTGCACGAGGGCTGGCACCAACTGCGATCTTGTCCGCCAAATCCTCTCCGTATTTGCCTGGCATTCGGGTAGCAAACACCAGTTGCAGAATATAGTCCTCCAGGGCTTTCGATAGATGGGTATGCAGTGCAAGTCGTCGCCACTCAAAAATAGACGACTGCGAGACTACGGGTTGTGCCTTAGCCACTCCCTCCAGGGCTTCGCCACGAACGATTTGAAGGATCTGCCGCTCTGATTCCAAATCGGGATAATCAATGTTTACATGCAGTAAGAAGCGGTCGAGCTGAGCCTCGGGCAGCGGATACGTGCCCTCTTGCTCGATCGGATTCTGGGTTGCCAGAACCATAAATAGTTCCGGTAACGGGTAGGTAGTCTGCCCGGCGGTCACCTGACGCTCGGCCATGGCCTCCAGCAAGGCGGACTGAACCTTCGCCGGCGCGCGATTGATCTCATCCGCGAGAATAAGGTTGTGGAATATCGGACCTCGAACAAATTCGAATGTACCACTGTCAGGGCGGAACATGTCAGAACCCGTAAGATCCGTTGGTAGCAAGTCTGGTGTAAATTGAATTCGCCGCTCGTCACAGTCAAGGGCAGCGGCAAGCGTGGTGACCGCTTTCGTCTTCGCCAATCCCGGCACCCCTTCGAGCAAAATGTGACCATTGGCGAGCAGCGCAATAAGTAGTTTGTCGACAAAATCACGCTGGCCGACAATGTGTTGATTCATGTAGGTGCGGAGATCGTCAAAAGCGGCCCGATCCTGGTCCATTGGTTGAGCAGTAGTTTGAACGTTCATTTTGTGTCCTTAACTAGTCTGTGGCTTTAAAGAGACTGCAGCCAGCCTGTTTCACCTGGGCCTGGCCTGAAATTCACAAACCAGACAACCTGGCGTAGCGCTCGATGCAAGCGAAAGCTACGCCGTGGTGTGGGTTAACCGGCCTTACCTTGCGCGGGCACGGCTTCAATGCCGAAATAGTCAACCACAATCGAATCCTCGATCGCCTTTAAAGCCAGGTTGGCTTCGTAGTAGTGCTTCTCTTCCAGCAGTTTGACGGCATCGGTGGCATGACGAATGCTGGCATCGATGGGTAGCAGCGCACTGCGCAGCGTGATATCGATATTTGCGAGTTTCAGAACTTCAGCCGCTTTCTTCTCGTCACTTTTTGCGATGTGCTGATTGGCTTCCTTGAGCTTCTCGGCCTTGGTCTCAGTGGGTTCATACCCCTCGGTAAGCGCCATCGACGTGTCAATAGGTATGTAATGATCGCCATTGGACTTAGCTTTCTTCGTATCAACGGCAAGATTTTCGCCGTCTGCCGCAGCAGCTTTGAGGTTCTTAAATGCGGCCGCCGTCAGTTCGGTCGCGACCGTGGGTTCGCCGTTGAAAATAGCCAACCGAGCGGCTTGCGCATCTCGAAGCGCCTGAAAGGCCTCTTCTGAAGAGCGCAATATTCGATTGTTTTTAGTCTCTGTCTCTGTTTCTGGCTTTTTCTCTTTCTCGGTCGCCGTCGCTACATTCGCGGCGTGCTGAACGGGCGCGGCAGCCGGCTCGTCGGCAAAGGCTGGGGTCGACAGTTGTGCGGCAGCGATAAGACCGGCTGCGGTGAGCATTCCGATTTTGGTACGTGTCTTCATGATGTAATTCCTTCGTCTGTTGAGTCCGGCCAGGCGTTGGTCCGGCTTGCACATACAGTACGAAAGCAACATGTCGTGAGTCTTGCTCGAACTTTAAGAATTTGACAAGTTGAGCGGCAGGGGAGGGAATTGCAACTCGACGCATAAACCAGGATTGTTGTCCATAAGGCGGATGGTCGCACCATGTCGTATGGCAATGGCCTTCGCGAGCGCGAGGCCAAGTCCGCTGCCTTCCTCGCTGCGGCTGTCATCGAGCCGTTGGAAAGGTTTCATCATGTCGTCGCGCGATTCTATGGGAATACCCGGTCCATCGTCGGCGACCTGCAGAATCGCGCCGCTATTTTCGAGTTGGCTGATGGATAGCGTAACCGTACTTCTAACCGGTGTGTGTCGATGGAAGTTTTGTAGCAAATTGGTGAGTAATTGTTTTAGCATTTGCTCGTCTGCAAAAACCGGGACCGGAACTGCTTCAGCTCCAAACACCACAGCTTGCTGCCTGGCTGCGAAAGCCGGCTCAAACACGTCGACGACAGCTTGCACGAGGCCGTGCAAATCCACGATCGAGAATGCTGAGCGGTCTGTAGAGGCCTCAAGCCTGGAGATCCGCAACACGGTATCGAAGATGGCACCAAGGTTATACAGCGCTTCTTCTGCGTCCGCCAGTAATTGCTTTTGCCCAGTTTGCGCCGCTTCGCGCACGAGAATGAATGCCCGGTTAAGAGGCGACCGCAGATCGTGTGCAATCGCGCGACTGGTGTTGTGTGTGCTTTCCATCAACGCCGAAAGTCGTTCGAGGGACGCATCGATCAGCCGTGATACCCGATCAATCTGACCGTTTCCGGCACCTGTAAGCACACGTGCCTCAATGTCGCCTTGCGCGACTTTTTCCAGGGTGACAGCGATGTGCTCCAGCTTTTGCATGGAGCGACGACTTAGGATCCAACCGATGAGCAAGCTACCAACCAGGGCGGCTAGACCGGCAATCACAAGGCCGCGAACCAGCGCGCACAGGGTGTTCTCAAGAACTTCGGGGTTCCTGCCAACGACGATCATTTTGCGCTCGATCGCAGCGCTATGCGCAATCACCATGTCACCCTGTGCATCAGCAATGAATGCCAATTGTCGTTCTGAAAGCAATGCGTTGGGGCCAACTTCAATATTGCCAGCGAGTTTTGCGCCGTTTTCGTCAAACACACCCGCTAGTCGTTGGCCTGCGATGGCGGGCTCTTCAAATTGACGCATGGCGTCGATGAGCAGGGCAAGTCCGCCTTTATCGTGGGTGCCGCGAAACAATGTCAGCTCTTCAACGAGCTGGACCTCCAGCTGGTCGAGTAGTGAACTCCGCACCAGGTGATAGGTGGAGAATCCAACGGCGAGCAGCACGGTGGTGAACAATAGACCCGCAAGCACGGCCGTGCGGAACGCCGAGCCGGCGATTACCTCAGCGGGGCGTATGCAGGGAGTAGCCCATGTTCCGGGTTGTGTGCAGTAGAGGTACGTCAAAGGGTTTATCAATTTTTGCGCGCAGGCGACTGATATGCGTTTCGACTACAGTGGTTTCAGGGTCAAAACTAAAATCCCAAACCTGTTCAAGTAACATCGTCCTGGTGACGATACAACCGGCGTTTCGCATCAGTACTTCAAGTACGCCGAACTCCTTCGCATGCAGCTCAATCACAGTGCCGGCGCGTCGCGCGGTTCTCGTCAGCAAATCAAGCTCGAGATCATGCACTCGCAAACTGGTGGCTTGGTCAGCGTCGGCGGGACGACGGGATATGGCACCGATGCGCGCCATAAGCTCGGAAAAGTGAAACGGCTTGGTGAGGTAGTCATCGCCGCCTGCGTTGAGTCCTTCAACCCGATCCTCTACGTCACCCAGCGCTGTTAAAAAGATCACTGGAGTTTGATTGCCGGCAGCGCGAAGTGCTTTAAGCACCGCCAAGCCATCCATGCCGGGGAGCATTCTATCGAGAACCACAAGGTCACATGGAGAATACAGACAATACGTCAGCGCTTCGCGGCCGTCAGCGACGCAGTCGACCGTATAACCTTCTGCGATCAGCCCGCTGCGAACGTATTCAGCGGTTTTCGGGTCGTCTTCCGCGACAAGAACTTTCATGAGTTACACATCAATGTTATTCCCAACTGAGATGATCCAAGCAACGACGCTGCCGATAAGCGCTCATTATTGCAAACTCAGACCATAAATGCGTATCACATTCCGCCTCAATTCGCCTTTAAGTCCGGTGGCAAGCTACCGTCAACTATTTGCAAGCCTGGCGCCAGGCGCTGAACGCCATCCTCTCCCGTGCCCGCACCTGTGTGAATGCGGCCGGCCAAAATGGGAAAACGTATAGAATGCAGGCAGCTGAGAAGAGGCTGAGATAAATCGCTGTTTCCGATCACAAGGAGTGATAACATGCCTCTCTTCGTGTTAGGCGGAGCAGGTGATCGGAATCAACCACAAAGGATGATCGGATTCGCCAAAACACGCAACACCTAACCGCAGTATCCGCACTGGCAATTCCATGTGCAGTCGGACCCTTTAATATCGGGCACGAAGCAAAGCGTTATGTGCGTTACAACCGACGAGGCATTTTATGAGTCACCCTGAGGTGCATAGATCACATCGCGTGGGCTGGCTACGTGCCGCCGTGTTAGGCGCAAATGACGGCATTGTTTCGACAGCCAGTCTCATCATTGGCGTTGCTGCGGCTAGCGCGACATTGGATAACATTCTTCTTGCGGGCATTACCGGTTTAGTCGCTGGGGCGATGTCTATGGCTGCCGGTGAGTACGTTTCTGTCAGCTCACAGTCCGATACCGAGAAGGCAGATTTGGCGCTCGAAAGTCAATCATTAGAGAAAGATTTTGAATTTGAAAAAGTGGAGCTTGCGGAAATATACGAAAACCGAGGACTTGAACCCGCTCTGGCCAAACAGGTTGCGGAAAAACTGATGGCACATGATGCACTCGGGGCACACGCTAGAGATGAAATAGGTATATTGGAGAGTATTAGTGCACAACCTGTGCAGGCGGCATTCTCTTCTGCTGGGGCATTTACGATTGGCGCTGCACTTCCACTAATAGTTGCCTGGGTTGTTCCTGAAACTCAAATTATAGCCCTGGTCGCTATATCATCTCTAATTTTCCTGGCGTTACTTGGTGGCCTTGCTGCAAGCGCCGGCGGTGCAGCAATATCAGTTGGTGCATTCCGAGTAACTTTTTGGGGTGCGCTTGCAATGGCGCTAACCGCTGGTGTTGGCCTAGTATTCAATGTCGCTTCTTGATTGAGTTTTCCGCAGTGTGCCGTCACTGGCCGCTATCAGATTTCACAAGATTAACTTTTTTGACGAAGAAGCAGGTGCTGCCAAGTGTGTTACGTTGGGGTAGTCTTGCTGGGTCCTAAGGTAACGTCGATATCCTTGATCTTGTATCCAGCGTAAACTGTCCCACTAGTTGGAGAAAGTGGATTGGTCTTGCGGGGCTTCGATATGTTCCTGTGCAAACTAAACTGCCAGGGCTTGATCGATTAACGCTGCGTGTCTGCAGCAGCAATTTTATTGTGTATCTCGGTCGTGAGCGTCTCGATACGCTTGCTCATGTTTTGCGTGAGCTCTGTTAGCCTGGTATTTTGGTCAAGTAGCTCGACAATGTGCTCGCTCTGGCGTTGCAGCAGTTGCTGTCGTTCGTCATTAGCCTGGGCCAGTGATTCGCGGTGTAGCGCATCGGCCTCGGTTAAGGTCTTATCGCGGTCTGCCTGCCGGGTCTGGGCAAGCAAGATCAACGGCGCGGCGTAGGCGGCCTGCAGACTGAAAGCGAGATTGAGCAAAATGAAAGGGTATACGTCAAACTTTACGAAGCCCATCGCGTTGGCAGCAATCCAGACAGCGACAAGCAGAGTCTGCGCGATCAGAAACTTCGGGGTACCGAAAAATCGCGCGAAAGCTTCTGCCTTCAACGCAAACCAATCGTCTCCAAACACCGAGTGCAGGTGCTGATGCGGGCGGTAGAAACGAAGGTGTCGATGCTCTTTCGGAGATTGTTCTGACTCTAATGGGCTAGTCTTGTGCTTCATAATATATTCCTTACACTGTGCAACTTCTATGAAAACGACGCCGCAACGCTGCTGACAGAGAGGGCTTATCGGCCAAACTGATTATACGTCTATGCGGTATTCATGCCAGGATGGTCAACACTTGACGCGAGCACATGACAGTATACGAACCTTCGCAATAGGAATGCCGAAGTCGTTTCGGTGTAATTTTGTTGAAACACCCTGCCGCTCATAGCCCTCTTACTCGAACTTGTGTGGAGAGATGAACATAAAAATTTTAAACTGCCGGCGCTACTGACGAACGACTGGCGGCGTATCGCTACTTGTACAAAGCGTGTTGATAGATTGCGCGGCAGCGCTTAGCTGAGGCAAGATTATCGCACTCGGCGGCGGTCAAACTGGGAAAACGTCAGCGCCGGCAAAAAAAAAGATGGCTAGTCTTGTTACAGGCAATTTTGAGACAGTTGTTATTTAGCGTCGCGGCTATTCAATGCAATGAACGTCAGCGCCATACCAAAGAAAAACAGATTGCACCCGAGCATCACACCCAACGCCCAATGCGCTGTCTCGGGCCAGCCGGCGATGAGGATGCCGACCAACACGACATCGATCACTGCACTTAAAGCCATGCCCAGCCAACCGCGAGTTAACGGTTTTAAGCGAAAGCTGAATATCATCGAGGCGATGGCATGCCATACTAGATAGAATATCACCACCTGCGTTAAAGTGACGACGCCGGTCAGTGGTTGAAATACAAGCAACAGGCCGAGCAACAGTAGCAAGACAGCGGAAAAGATATGCCATCCTGCTCCCGGCGTTTGCCGCGAGCGAATCGCGCTTGGCAGGCGTAACGCGCCAGCGAGGAGCATTAGCCAACCGATGAGTATTTCCGCGGCCAAAGTGGAATAACCGGGCGCTAGCACTGCAACGACACCCAGTAGCATCAATAAAATGCCCTGCCAGAGAAGGGTTTTCCAGTTGGCGTGAAGGACCGCCAGCATTTTTTCTGTTAGTTCTTTCAGGTCTTTGGGTTGTTGCATAGCCACCGCCGTTAAAACGCCATTAGTTGCGTCTAGAGTTGCGTCTAGTTTTTGTTTTTATCCTTCGCTTGCAAGGAGCTGCCTAACGAAGAGATAGAAGCGCCGAGGCGAGTCATCAGTTCGCCGGTTTTTGTGGCAGCCCACTCGCCGCCGTTTTTCAGCGCGTCGCCGCTGGCTTTCGCCGCATCAGCCACATCGGTCGCGCCAGTTTCAAGTTTTTCTCCACTCCAGGTGGCAGCCGCTTTCAGACTGTCTGCCGCACGATGCATATAATTTCCGGCGTTGACGTCTTGCTTCGCTGCATGGGCCCGATTTGCCAAATCGTGGTAGTGCGCCGCAAGGGCAAGCTGCGCTGCCGCGAACTTCTCATCAAGCGCGTGGGCGTTGCTCTCGCTGCCGGCCTTTATCTTGTCAGCCAAGCCCTTCAGGTCCGCAGAAGATTTTCGCAGTGCATCCGCACTTGCGGTTTTTGCGCGTGCGGCCTCAACGGCAAGATACGCGCCGGCGCGTCGCACGGCAGCCGCCGAGGTTTGCCAGTCGCGTTTAATAAAACTCTCCCGGGCGGACTTGAAATCCTGGTCCGGCGTTGTGTCAGTCATCAGTAACCAATCTTCTTCTACTACGACAACAGGTTCATCACTGGCAGTGGCGGTAATACCGATCAACGGAACAAATGATAATAGCGCCGCAAAAAATAACATAGTCTTGCTCATAGATTTCTCCTTGGTAAAAAAAAGGCCGGCAGCACGCTCGCGCAGACCTGGATGGGTCACATGGCTAGGTACCGGGCAAACTGCCGGCCCCACATATGCTTATCAAGTTTCGTGCCATGTCTATTCAGCTGATTCTCTGCCTCACGTGGCTTTGACAACAACAACATCGCCGCTGAGTGTGCATATTCCACCACCAGGTGCGGAATATTCACCAGCATATGTGACCACAGCAGCCCGTAAATTTACGGGCACTTTGCTTAGTGCCTATTTTAATTCAGTGTTCATTTAACATCACGGCGTCGAGCCGCTAACAATCTCGTTCACCTGCGTGCTGAACTTATCCACTTTGGCGGTGGCTTCATCCTTTGACAACCAGGCTTCCGCCGCGACGACAGGGCAATAAGCTGTCACGAGATAGTTGACAATATCAGCATCCGTTGCCGATGGGTGCTGCCGCTTTAGATCAAAGATGATCTCGCTGATGGCGTCTCCGGCCGGGTCCTGGGTTATTCTGTTGCCAATATGCTTTATATCGCTCCTCGTTTCCTTGATCGACATTTTGCTGCTGAGCGGTTGTGGTTGCGAACACTCCAGTATTGGCTTGGCCGTATCGCTGGAACAGCCGGTCAGCGCCAGCAGCAAGGCCAGGCAAGCCAGTGCCGGTAGTCGAGCTGTATCTGTATTTTGTAAGGTGTGCATTGCGTATTTCCTCCAAAGAACACCGGTCGCCCGCGTTGAGATAGTGTTTGCACTATCAAGTTCCATGCCATCTGTACCGACGCTGCTTCTCGATGGTTCGTAGTCGGATGGATTACGTCTGCGTCCCCAGATTGCTCATTATCCAGATCGTACCTCCAGCCATGATCGTGAGCGGCAGCACCGAGAACAGGATCAGTTGCAAATCCTCACGTTTCTGGCGCGACAGGTCGATATGCAGAAACAACCGCAGATGCACGACCATCGCAGCAATGCGAAGCCACCGAGAATAGTCATGATTGTCTCCGGCGGCAGATCGACCCGGACGACGAGCGCGAAGGGGCCGAGGTGCAGACTACCCGGTACGATGAGGGCGAAAGGAATGAGGGGCCGTAGGAGGGCAAGGCCGAAGCCGATAAGATCGGGCCGTTCGAGAACGGCTAGCCCCTGGTTCACGGTCAGGATTTCTTCGCCACGGGTATCAGGCACTGCCGCTCTGACCCGGGTGAGCCAGGCCTGATGCTCAGCGGCAATTTCTGCCGCACGAATGCTATATGTTCAGTCTGTCTGCCGCACGATGAATCGTGATTTCTCCCTGATTAAAAAAGGCCGGCAACAAGCTCGCGCAGACCTGGATGGGCCACGTGGCTAAATGTCCGGCAACTGCCGGCCCCGCATGTGCGTATCAAGTTTGACGCCATGTTGGTGCGGCTGATTCGCCGCCGCACGCGCCTATAAAGATAAGAACACTGGCATTGATGGTGGATATCCACCACCAGCTGTGGGTGATACTCACCAATTAGTGTGGCTAACACACTACCCCGGTCACGCACCCGACCGTGACCCGGCGGCTGGAGAACAGTGGGGACGGCCGGTAAATTTCTCGTCGGGATCAACCATACCGTCAAATTCTACGCTGGCATCCCTGCCCAACGACGGCGGATATCAGAATATGGCGTATGGTTTGCTCAATATAGTTTAAACTT
>RCMY010000614.1_pt1 | contig 36894 bp, 27 predicted proteins | sample 2041341 | NCBI WGS metagenome assembly RCMY01 (sample SAMN09708234, study PRJNA481090) | Marine sediment metagenome, whole genome shotgun sequencing project. | reverse complement strand
ATATCAGGTTAAAACATGCAACAAATTATTTCATTTCTTTATAAGAATAAATATCCATTGCTTTTTTTGTTGCTTGAATTGACGGCAATCTTTTTTACGATTCAAAGCCATTCTTATCATCAAAGCAAAATTGTAAACTCAGCAAATGCAATAACCGGGGGTATTTATAACCGAATTAATAATTTTAAAGAGTTAGTTTTATTAAAAGAAGACAATAAACGTCTTTCTGAAGAAAATGCGCATTTAAAAAATTTGCTCGAGCTTCGAAAAAATCAATTTATCATTCGAGATTCTTTTCTTATTGATACTGTAAATTATTATCAAAAATACAATTATACTTCCGCAAAGGTTATCAATAATAATTTTAGACAAAATAATAATTATTTAACAATTAATAAAGGTAAAGCCGAAGGTGTTCAAACTGATTTAGGGGTTATCAACACGAAGGGAATTATTGGAATTACGAAAAGTGTAGCCAATCATTATGCTACGGTTTTATCCATTTTAAATGTAAATTCAAGAATTAATGTAAAACTTTTAAAAAGTCATCATTTTGGCAGTTTAAGTTGGGATAATAAAGATTACAATACAGTTCAATTGTTAGACTTGCCGATTCAAGCAAATATTAAAGTTGGAGATACCGTTATTACCGGTGGAAGATCAACCATTTTTCCTGAAGGCATTCCAGTTGGAACAATTAAAAGCTTTGCTACTAAAAACAATATCTACGCTTACATCAATATTACCCTATTTAATGACATGAGTTCTATTGGATTTGTTGAAATAGTAACCAATTTTCAAAAATCGGAAATTAAAAACCTAGAGGAAAAAACTTCTAATGAATAGAGAAACCATAAATACAGCTTTATTATTTGTTGGATTAATTTTACTGCAAATTATTGTATTGAATAACATCAACTTTTTAGGCTATATCAACCCTTTTCTTTACATATTGTTCCTATTTATTTATCCAATTAAAAAAATAGATAGTGCATTTATATTCTTGAGTTTTTTTTTAGGTTTAGCTATTGATGCGTTTACAAATTCGGGAGGAATAAACGCAGCGGCAACACTTTTTATAGCTTTTATTCGAATTCCTATTTTAAAAAGTGTCATTGGAAAGAAGGAAATTGACTACAACTCTATCAATCTCAAAAGATTACCTTTTTTTAAAACCTTTTCCTATATTTCTGTCCTTACTGTTATTCATCATTTCATTGTATTTAGTTTAGAATATTTTAAATGGGAGAATTTTTACTTGATTATTACAAAGACAATTTTAACAAGTATCTTTACAATTATTTTAATTTTAATAAGTTTTACTTTTATATCCAGAAAAAAATAAAATGCCTAGAAAATCATTACTTTATTTTTTAATAATTCTTGTAGGTGCTGTGTATATCTCAAGATTATTTTTTTTACAAGTAATCGATGATACACACCGTCAAAACCCTTTGAATAATTCAGCGGTAACGATAAAATATGCCTATCCGGACCGAGGTTATATTTACGATAGAAACGGTGTGCTTTTAGTAGCCAACCAAAGTTCTTATGATGTTATGGTGATTCCACGTGATGTGGAACCTCTAGATACCCTTGAGTTTTGTGGATTATTAAATATTACGAAGGAAGATTTTATAAAAAGTTATAAGCGAGCTAAGGTTTATTCCCCTAGAATACCTTCCATTTTTTTATCACAATTATCCAAAGAAGACTATGCCTATTTGCAAGAAAAAATGTTTAAATACAAAGGTTTTTATATTCAAAAAAGGTTTTTACGACAATATCCGTTAACAACATCGTCTAACGTAGTGGGTTATATTAGTGAAGTTACACCTGGCGCAATGGCAAAAAATAGCTATTACCAACTTGGTGAATTGGTTGGCTATCAGGGTGTTGAAAAACAATATGAAGAAGTACTTCGTGGTAAAAAAGGCGTAAATTTTATTCAAAAAAATAGATTTAATAAAGAAATTGGTGCATATAAAAATGGTGTTTATGATACTCTTGCTGTACCAGGAAAAGACATAACATTAACCTTAGATGCTGTTTTGCAACAATATACAGAAAAGCTAATGTCTAATAAAAGAGGTGGAATTGTTGCAATTGAACCTTCTACCGGTGAAATTCTTGCTTTGGTTACTACTCCAAGTTACAATCCGGAAATGATGGTCGGAAGAAAGCGTTCAAAAAACTCGGTTTTACTTTTCAATGACAGCATCAAAAAGCCGATGTTAGACCGAAGTTTACAAGCTCAATATCCGCCTGGATCACCTTTTAAACTTATTAATGCACTAATCGGTTTACAAGAAAAGGTAATTACACCTCAAACCCCTTTTTATTGCTATCATGGATATCGATATGGAAGTGGCGCCTTTATGAAATGTCATTGTGGCATGGTCGGAACACCAATTAGCATGAACATCGGAATTTACCGCTCTTGTAATTCTTATTTTTCAAATGTGTATAGAAAATCGATTGAAAAATACAGCACTCCTTCGGAAGGAATGGATGCATGGAGTAATCACGTAAAAAGTTTTGGATTAGGAAATTATTTAGGCTATGACATGCCTGTCGGACAAAAGGGTTTAATTCCCGACTCTGACTTCTATAATCGAATGTACCCGAACGGTGGCTGGAGAGCAATAACAACCATTTCTAACGCAATCGGACAAGGAGAAGTTTCAACTACCCCTATTCAATTGGCAAACATGACTGCTGCTATTGCCAATAGAGGATTTTATTATACACCTCATATCTTAAAAAAAGTAGGTGATAGCTCTATTGCGGATAAAAAATATACGGTTCCAAAATTCACTACAATTGATCCTGAAAATTTCGAACCTGTTATTCAAGGAATGTTCGATGTTTTTGAAAAAGGTACAGCACGAGCAGCAAGAATCGAGGATATTCAAATTTGTGGAAAAACAGGAACCGCTGAAAATTTCAAACGTATTGATGGAAAAAAGATACAATTTACCGATCATTCTATTTTCATCGCGTTTGCGCCTAAAGACAATCCTAAAATTGCTATTGCCGTATTTGTTGAAAACGGTTATTGGGGATCCAGATGGGCTGCGCCAATCGCTAGTTTGATGATTGAAAAATACCTCAACGGTGCGATTAAAAGAGAATATCTCGAAAAAAGAATGTTCGAAGGTAGTTTAGAAAAGAATACACCAAACAAATCGAAATAGAAAACTACGTTGCGGAAAAGAAAGGATAACATATTTAAAGGCGTTGATTGGGTTTTGATTCTATTTTATCTGACATTTATTTTTATAGGTTGGGTAACTATTTATGCAGCAACCTATTCAGAAACTGAATATGACATATTCGATTTTAGCACCAAATATGGCAAACAATTTATTTGGATATTATTAAGTATTGTTTTAATTGTTCTCGTTTTAGCTATTGACAAAAAGTTTTATGAGCGCTTTTCAGGAGTTTTTTATGTGGCATCTGTATTATCCCTCATCGGCTTATTTGTTTTTGGCAATAACATAAACGGAGCAACCTCTTGGTATAGTTTTGGCGGAATAGGTATACAACCTTCTGAATTGGCAAAAACAGCAACAGCTTTGGCCATAGCCAATTATTTAAGTGAATTAAATCAAGACCTTCGAAAGTTACCAAGTCAGCTAAAAGCTTTCGGCATCATCATGCTGCCGGCAATTCTAATCACTTTGCAACCTGACCCAGGTTCTGCTTTGGTATACGGCTCTTTAATTTTGGTACTTTATCGATTTGGTTTACCATTATATTATTTGATTATTGGCTTTTTAGCCCTAACCCTATTTGTTATTACCTTATATTTTGGTTATTTCTATACTTTAATTATCGCCGCAATATTTATAACTATATTTTTTATCTATTTAAATTATAAAAACAAAAAATTCATTCGGCATAATTGGATAAACTTTATTTTAATTTACTTCTTTACCGCATTATTTATTTTTAGTGTAGATTTTGTTTTTAATAATGTATTCGAGCAACGTCATCGCGATCGTTTTAATATTGTTTTAGGAAAAGATGTAGACGATCAGGGCATTGGTTATAATACAGCTCAATCGGTTATTACAATTAGTTCTGGCGGCGTAAAAGGAAAAGGATTTTTACAAGGTGATAGAACGCAAGGTGATTTTGTACCCGAACAACAAACTGATTACATTTACAGTACGATTGGTGAAGAATGGGGCTTTTTAGGTAGTAGTTTAGTTATTATTTTGTTTGTAGCATTTTTATTGCGATTGCTTTATATTGCCGAGAGGCAAAAGTCAATCTTTAGCAAGGTGTACGCCTATGCCACTGTTGCTATTTTCTTTTTCCATTTTACGATTAATATCGGAATGGTAATTGGGTTATTACCCACTATAGGTATTCCTTTGCCATTTTTTAGTTACGGAGGGTCTTCCCTTTGGGGATTTACCATATTACTATTTATCTTGATTCGATTAGACGCTGATAGAGTTTATGAATGGTAATTATTAATTAGACAAAACTACTTTTGAGATTATCCAACTGAAAAAAATATTGGGCACAAAAAAAGACAGCCCAAACGGACCGCCTTTAAATTTTTTCATCGAAACAATTAACTATAACGCCGCAACGAATTTTGTTAATTTTGATTTTAAGTTAGAAGCTTTATTCGTGTGAATAATATTCTTTTTAGCTAATCTATCTACCATAGAAATTACTTTAGGTAGCATTACTTCTGCATCTTTCTTTGCTTCAGTTGCATGTAAAGCTTTTATCGCATTTCGAGTAGTCTTATGCTGATATTTATTTCTTAAATGTTTAGCTTCGTTACTTCTTATTCTCTTTAAAGCTGACTTGTGATTTGCCATTTTCTTAAATTTTATTGTTAATCCATTTCAACTGAAATGATATTGTGTAGCCCGTAGGGGAGTCGAACCCCTCTTACCAGGATGAAAACCTGGCGTCCTAGCCGATAGACGAACGGGCCTAGAACTTGCTTTGTATTGCAAAACGAGTGCAAAAATAATATAATTTTTAAACTCTGCAAGTACTTTTTTACTTTTTTTTATAATTTAATATGCTTTTGCAAATAATACCCTTTTTGAAGATTTTTTACCTGTCAATACACATGTACCTTCTTCCTCTTCAGCATCCATAGGAATACAACGAATTGTTGCCTTTGTAAGGTTTTTAATTTGATCTTCCGTCTCCGATGTACCATCCCAATGCGCTAAAACAAAACCTCCTTTGCTATTTAAAACTTCTTTAAATTGCTCAAAAGTATCGACTTTAGTAATCGAATTCTCTCTAAAAGACATCGCTTTATCAAATAAATTATTTTGAATTTCTTCTAATAAGTTAGCAATATAATCTGCTATATTATCTTGACTTATCGTTTCTTTGGTCAAGGTATCTCTCCTTGCCAATTCCACAGTGTTATTTTCAATATCTCTCGGGCCAATTGCAATTCGCAATGGAACTCCTTTCAACTCATACTCAGCGAACTTCCAACCTGGTTTTTGCGTGGTTCTTTTATCATATTTAACAGAAATTCCTTTTGCTCGCAATTCCGCAAGCATCATCTCTACTTTTTCATTGATTGTATCTAATTGTTCATCCGTTTTATGAATCGGTACAATAACTAATTGAATTGGAGCTAATTTTGGTGGTAAAACCAATCCGAAATCATCGCTATGAGTCATAACTAAAGCACCCATTAAACGAGTAGAAACACCCCAAGAAGTAGCCCAAACAAATTCTTGATTTCCTTCTTTTGTAGTAAACTTAACATCAAAAGCTTTGGCAAAATTTTGCCCTAAAAAATGGGAAGTACCAGCTTGTAATGCTTTACCATCTTGCATCAGTGCTTCAATTGTATAAGTATTCAAAGCACCCGCAAATCTTTCATTTTCGGTTTTTTCTCCTTTTATGACAGGCATCGCCATAAAATTCTCGGCAAAATTGGCGTATACACTTTGCATTAACTTCGCCTCTTCTAAAGCTTCTTCTTTAGTCGCATGAGCCGTATGGCCTTCTTGCCATAAAAATTCTGCCGTTCTCAAAAACAAACGAGTTCTCATTTCCCATCGAACAACATTTGCCCATTGATTTATCAATAAAGGCAAATCACGATAAGACTCTATCCATTTACGATATGAATCCCATATTATTGTTTCTGAAGTCGGACGAATAATTAACTCCTCTTCTAATTTTGCACTTTCATCCACTACAATTCCTTCTCCGTTTTCGCCGTTTTTTAGCCTATAATGAGTAACAACCGCACATTCTTTTGCAAATCCATCAACATGACTAGCTTCCTTGCTAAAATAAGATTTTGGAATTAATAAAGGAAAATATGCGTTTTCATGTCCGGTTTCTTTAAACATTCTGTCCAGTTCTGCTTGCATTTTTTCCCAAATAGCATATCCATAAGGCTTGATTACCATCATTCCTCTTACACCTGAATTCTCAGCTAAATCAGCCTTTACAACTAATTCATTATACCATTTGGAATAGTCCTCAGCCCTTTTTGTCAATTTCTTACTCATAAATATTAATGTTTGGCATAAATTTTGTAATATTCTATAAAATTAGAATAAGTTGCAAATCTAACTTTTTTTTAATTTACAACAATAAAAATCGTTCACTATGAAAAATATAAAGTCAATTAAATCGATAACCTTAGCCATATTCTTAGCAGGAATTCTTGTTCTAAGTTTAAGTTCTTGTAGTTCTTCTCAAACCGCTTATGGTTATGATGATGGAATTTATAGTTCAAACAATAATGACAAACAAGTTGTTATGGTAAAAGATTCAAAAAGTGATTTTTATCAAAATTATTTCTCACAAGAAAGAAATCTTTACGACATTGATGAAGATGATATTATTGTAGATATTGATGATTACGGTTACGAAGATTCTGACACCATATACGTAGATGATGAGTATGGCAATGGCGCACCTCCTTGGGAATACACAACAGAAGTGAGCATTAATTATTATGGTGGTGGATATTATGATGGTTTTTATGGTTCTCCTTGGTACGGCGGTGGTTATTGGGGTTCTCCTTGGTATGGCAGTGGTTACTGGGGTGGATTCTTTGGTTACCCATGGTATGGCGGCGCATATTGGGGTAGTGGTTATTATGGTAGGGGCTACTATGGCGGCGGCTATTGGGGTGGTGGTTATTGGGGCTATTCGAACTATGGTGGTGGTTATTACCCTCCTTATTACAGACCAGCATATGGCGGCGATTACACTTACGGAAAAAGATCAACATATAATACCAGCAGACTAAACACTCGAAGAGTTTATGATACTAGATCGAATTCATTGACCAATACTAATTATGCAACAAGAAGTTCTTCAAATAATTCGGGTTCTTTTAGAACAAAAAATGAAAACTTTACTAGAAATAATAATAGTACTAATCAAAATAGATCGTCAACAAGAAATTCTAACTCAACTATAAATACAAATTCAACAAGAAACAACTCCTATAACAGAAGCAATTCTTCTACACAAAGAACAACACCTAGTTATAGAAGTAGCGGTTCAGGTAATGTAAGAAGCAGTACTGGGCGTAGACAATCAGCATATTTGAACAACGGTAACACCAATCGAAAAACGGTTTATGTAAACAGGAATACAGGTGAGGTAATCAAACGAACCTCTTCAAATACTCCGACTTCATATTCTAATTCGAGTAATTCAAACAATAGAGTTAATTATAGTAAATCGAATTCAAGAAATAATTCTAATCAAAATTATAATTCATCCTCTAGAAATAATTCGAGCAATAATAATCAAAGAGCTTCAAGAAGTTCGTCAAATTACAATAGCAGCGGCAATAGTTCATCACGTAGTAGTTCTTCTAGCTATCGAGGATCATCTTCCTCAAGCGGTAGTTCTAGTTCGTCTGCTAGAGGCAGCTCTAGTTCAGGAGGCTCTAGAAGTTCAAGTAGTGTAAGATCTTCTTCAAGAAATTAAAAAACAAGTTACTATGAAAAAAATAATACTTTTTAGCGTTATTATGTCTGCATTTTTAGCTAATGGACAATCTTTAAGTTATTCTGATGCTGCTGTTCTTTTTTCTACAGACGACAATTATGGCACTGCAAGATTTGTTGGTATGGGTGGCGCATTTGGCGCTTTAGGTGGTGATTTGTCGGCCGCAGATATTAATCCAGCAGGTTTGGCTGTTTTTAATAACACAGAATTTTCAACCACTATTGGTTACAGAAATACACAAAACAAAAGCACTTTTTATGGTCCAAGCATAACTAGTGAAGATGATTATTTTAGGTTTACGCAAGCTGGCGCAGTTCTTGTTTTTGATACTTTTAGTGATTCTGGCTTTAGCAAGTTTACCTTAGGATTTAATTATAATTTGATTAAAGATTTTGATAATAACTATATTGTTCAAGGTAACAGCGGAGTTTCTGATTTTGATAGTGATCCTTATTTAAATTATGACAACAATCCAATTAATGATATTTATTATGACAATGTGGAGAATCAATTTTTTAGAAATTATACTTCTGGAACAAATGATAGGTTCACTCTTAGTTTTGCAACTCAATATGAAGATTTACTTTATTTAGGATTTTCTATGTCATTTCAAAATCTTGATTTTTATCAAAGTTCAATTTACGAAGAGGATAATAGCGATGAAAATGGAAATACGCTCAATGGATATACAGCCCACTATTTGACAACCTTAGGAAATGGTGTTAATTTTGGTTTTGGTGCAATTCTAAAACCAATTACTAATTTGCGTTTAGGTCTATCCTACCAATCCCCTATTTGGTATGATATTTCAGAAAAATTTGTTGAAGACATTGAAATTGATGTTAGCAATAACCCCGAACTATATACTGAATATTACGAACCAAATTTCTTTGATTATAAACTAAAATCTCCAGGTAAGGTAACAGGTAGCATTGCCTATGTTTTTGGAAAATCTGGATTATTGAGTTTTGATTATATTTATAAAGATTTCTCGAATACAAGCCTGTCACCATCTAGCGCATTCATTGACGATAATCAAGGTTTATCGAATAGTTTGACAAATACATCTTCATTTAAAATTGGTGGAGAATGGCGTTATAAAATAATGAGTTTTAGAGGTGGTTATAATATGACTGAAAGTCCGTATGCAAATGCTGATTCTTCTTTTGATATTACAGGGTATTCCTTGGGTTTAGGAATTCAATTTAATCGCATAGTGAAATTAGATTTTGCTTATGACAACACCTCTTATACTGACCAATATAGTTTTTTAAATCTTGACGGTGTCGATGCTGCGAGGCTAGATATAAATAACGATCGATTTACAACAACACTATCTATTAGTTTTTAAAAAAAATAGGTCCCTTATAATTCTAAGAAGCCGTCTCAAAACCTGAGGCGGTTTTTTAATGCCAATAAGTTGTTCATTATTATTGGTGTTACTAAGTTATTTGTATATTTTTACCTCATATTTTATATTGGAGACTTATGAAAGATATTAATCAAACTCAAAATTCTACAAACCTAACCTCTAGAGAAGAAGAGATCGATCTCGGACATATTTTTCTTATTATCGGAAAAGGTTTTTCAAACTTGTTTCATTTTATCGGAAACATTTTCAAAACTATTTTTGCCTGGTTTTTATCTTTATTATTATTTATCAGAAGAAATTTTAAGCTCCTAGTTTTAGGTTCACTTTTAGGCGCCTTATTAGGCGGAGTTTACGAATTTGTGTTAAAAACACCTACTTATGAATCTTCGATGACGGTTGAACCTAACTTTGGTTCGGCAGTACAACTCTATAAAAATATCGATTTTTATCAAAGTTTAGTAAAGCAAAAAGATGTAGAAAGGTTGGCCAGCAGCTTAAATATTACAAAAGAGGAAGCTTCAAATCTTACTTCAATTAAAGCAAAACCTTATGCCAATAAAAATCAAGTTTTATTAGCCTATAAAAACTTTATATCCGATTTGGATAGCTCGACGGTAAAAATGATTGACTATGAAACCTTTGCCAAAGAACAGCCGGTGGAATCTTTTCGGTATCACATCGTAAATATTCAATCAAAAGATAAATATATTTTTAACAAATTACCAGATCCGATTATTTCATCTATCATTAAAAATACCTATTATGATAAAGTAAAATCTACCTCTTTTTCAAATTTAATTTCAAAGAAAAATGCTTTGACCTCATCCATGAGCGAACTTGACTCTCTAAAAGCCTTGTATAAAGAAGTTATGTTAGCAGAGAGTAAAAAAGTAAATTCAGGCACTAATATATTCATGTCAAATACTAATGAAAGTGATAAAGAAGTAGTCGTTTTTGACAAATACATGATCATGAATGATGATATGATCCGTGTAAACAAGCAACTCACAGAAGAAAATGAAGTAATCAATATTGTTTCAAGTTTTAATCCTGTTGGCATGCGCATTCGAGGATGGTATAGAAATGGAATCGTTTTAGGTTTTCTTGGCGGATTAAGTTTAGTTTTATTATTCTCTAGTTTCAAAGAGCTGAACAGGCTTTTGAGTATTTATGAGAGTAACCTAAAACTATCTAAATAATTTTATTCTAGTTTTTTACTGAATTTCGATCCTTGAAAAAGCCTTTGAACCAATAATCATCCTCTAAAAAAAAGGAATTGTCAAATTTTTTCCATAAAATAAAACTATCGAATGATACTTCAAGAATTGGAAAAAACTTCTTCTTTCTTACACTTTTGCAAACAGCAAATTTTTTATTACCCCTACTAACATTGCCGTATTTAGTAAGAGTTTTAGGCGCAAATCTTTTTGGTCTAGTTATGTTCGCGCAAACTTTTGCGCTTTTTTTTAATGTTTTAGTCGATTTCGGATTTAATTTGAGTGCAACAAGAGAAGTATCCCTTCATCGAAATGACAGAGCGAAATTATCGCAAATATTTTCGAGTGTAATGTCTATCAAATTTCTATTAATTATTCTCTCTATTTTTCTAATTACACTTATTGTCACATTCGTTCCTCGGTTTCAAATGGATTGGAAAATATATTATTTTAGTTTCGGGATGGTAATAGGGCAAGCGTTATTTCCAGTTTGGTATTTTCAAGGAATTGAGAAAATGAAAATTATAACATATATTAACATCCTTGCAAAAACAATCTTCACATTACTTATTTTTTTAGTTATAAAAGAAGACTCCGATTACCTTTTAGTTCCAATTATCAATGCTGCAGGTTTTATTATTGCAGGCCTTATCGGATTATCCATTGCTCTAAAAAACGTCACTATTTTAAAACCAAAAAAGGTTGAAAGTCTGAAATTATTTCGAGAAAGTTCGCAATTATTTGTATCCAATCTGTCTGTAACGCTATACACGTTAACGAATACTTTAATACTTGGTTTGTTTACAAATAACACAATGGTTGGTATTTATGCCAGCATGGAAAAACTTGTAATTGCGGTTAAAAATCTTTATACCCCATTCTTTCAAGCAATTTTCCCTTGGGTATCGTCTAAAACTAAACATGAAATTATTACAATCGTTAAGAAGCTAATTCTACCACTTTCCATTATCGGATTCTTGGCATTTTTTATAATATTCATTGCTGCTAAACCAATCTTGAACCTCATTTACAACAATGAACTAATCTCCGAATATAGTTCTGTTTTTAAAATTTTAGGTTTGATTGCTATTTTTTCTGCTCTAAATATGCTTTTCAACACAATTATGCTTTCTGCTTTAAAAATGTATCGAGAAAGAATGAAAATAATGCTGGTTTCCGGAATTACAAATGTTATTTTAGCGCTTACTTTAGTTTATTATTTTGGTATTTACGGAATAGCCATTTCTGTAGCTTTTACTGAATTTTTATTATTAATTTTCGGATTTTTATACTTTAAAGTTTTAAAAAATGAAGACCTTAACAATCTTGCAAACAGCGACACCTGATTATAGGAATAAGGTTTTTCAATATATCAAGAAAAATCTGGAAGAAAATTTTTCTCTTTTTAGCGGTAATTCTTATTTCGAAGCTTCCATTACAACAGACAAAACCATTGATTTTTTAAAACTAGTTAAAAATCATTATTTTTTCAATAGAAAAGTCCTTTTTCAAACCGGAATGTGGAAAGAAACTTTACATTGTGATCTTTTAGTTTTAGAACTCAATCCGAGAATTATTTCCAATTGGGGCTTGTTACTACTTCGAAAATTAAATTCAAGAAAAACTATATTGTGGGGTCATGCTTGGCCACGGACTGGAATAAAAAGCAGAAGTGATGGAGTACGGAATGTTATGAGAATATTATCTGACGAGATAATTGTGTATACCGAAACACAAGCTGAAGAACTTCGAATAAAAATGCCTACTAAAAAAATAACAGCAGCTCCTAATTCATTTCTTTACCAACATGAAATGGGTACTTTATCGCTACCAAAAGAAGAAATAACCAATTTAATCTATGTTGGAAGGCTATCAGAACCTAAAAAATCGAAGCTTTTGACAGATGCTTTTATCAATTCTATTTCTGATTTACCATCTCAAGCTAATCTTATCATAATTGGAGATGGAGAGCAAAAAAAAACTTTACAAAATTTAGTAATTCAAAACAAATTAGAACACAGAATCAAAATATTAGGTCAGATTTATGATTTCGAACAATTAAAAAAATACTACTCAAAAAGCTTATTTAGTGTATCACCGGGTTATGTCGGCTTGTCAATAACTCAAAGTTTTGGCTTTGGCGTACCAATGTTAATTTCAAAAGATGAAAAACATTCTCCCGAAATTGAAGCTGTGAATGTGAATGAAAATTCGATTTTTTTTGAAACGGATAACAAACAGGATTTGAGTAAAAAAATAATTGCTATTTATCAAAACAAAGAAAAATGGTTGTCTAAAAGAGAGGCAATAGCAAAATTTTGTCAAAAAAATTATAGCATCGAAAATATGTCGCAAATTTTTATCAATCTTGTTAAGTAAACTATTATGAAAAGTGGACATTATATCTTTATAGCATTCATTTTATTGAATCTGTTTTTTACAGTTTCTTGTGATTGCTCGAATATATTTGTTAATGTCTCCTTTGTTATAAATCTTGCATCTCTTTGCATTATTGGTTTTTTATATCTTTTTAAAGAAAAACAATTCTCTCCTTATATTTCTTCCTTTTTAATTTTTTCGTATTTATTTTTCTTTATTGCTCCCATCAGTCAAATTATGAGTTTACCAGAGCAAGATGAGATTCAAAAACATCTTTTTACCAATTCATTTCCAAATACCCTTCCATTTCGAGCGACAAGTGTTATAAAACTAAATATTATTATTACTTTTTGGAATCTTTTATTTTATATTTTCTATTTATATTTTAAGAAAAAAACCTTTAAAACTATCCCGCTCTGGAAAGTTTCAAATAACACAAAAGGAGTCTATCCTTTAGCCATATTAGTAATTTTATTTTTATCGATTGCCATTATTTGGAGCCAATATGATTTTATTATGGGAAAAACTTTTTTTCATGAATCGGGTCTAGAAGAATTTTCGACTTCTAAAATTTTAATCGTGATGAAAACGCTCTTTAGCATTCCTTTTATTGGCTTGATCATGAGCCTAGTTTATTTACGGAATTCTAAAAAATTATCAGCAAACACCTTGTTTATTTTTGTTTCGCTTTTGCTTTTATTTGTGTTATTTCTTTTCGTTAAAAATCCAATTATGGAAAAAAGAAATGCGCTTGGACCTATTTTCATAACACTGTTTTTATTTAGTATTCCTAAATTCTTTCAAACAAATAAGCGTTTTTTTTCCTTTCTTTTCTTATCCATGATTGTTGTTTTTCCGTTGATATCAATTTTAACGCATGCCAAGGTTGGTATTTCAGTTCTACTAAAAAATCCGAAACTCTATTTCAAATCTTTTGAAAAATCTGATTTTTTATTAGAATTTAATTCACTACACTATGATGCTTACGCCAATGTTTTAGCTACAATGGATTATGTTACACATCATGGAATTGTTTATGGAAAACATTTTTTTGCAGGAATTTTCTTTTTTATTCCAAGATCAATCTGGACCTCCAAACCTGAAAACACAGGGCAATTTATTGGTCAATATTTGATGGAAAATTACCATATGTGGTTTGACAATATCTCTAACCCATTTTTATCGGAGGGTATAATTAATTTCGGATTGCTTAGCTTGGTGATTCTTCCAATTTTACTGGCTTGGTTTGTTGTAAAAATGTTACAATGGCAATTTACCAATGATTTGTTCAAACAAGTTGTGGCGATATATTTTTCCATTCATCTGATCTTTTTTTTACGTGGAGATTTCACTAATGGTTGGGCTTATTTCATCGGGACAGTAATTGGTATTTATGTTATTCCAAAAATGATCATCTTTGTACTACAAAAATTGCCAAAAAAAAGAGTTGAAAATTGAAGAAGAAAATCGTTTTTATCGGTCCGTTTTCTATTCCCGTAACCGGAAATTCTATCGTAAATGATACAATTTTTGAAAAATTAGCCCAAACCTCTTCCTTTCAAATAAAAAAAATTAATACTTCGTATCCTGAGTTCAATGAAGATGCAGGTACATTTTCTTTTTCTAAATTCCTGTTTTATTTGAGTTCTAACTTGCAAACTTACAAACTTTTAGGAGCTCATATAATTTATATTTCAATCGGTCAAACCTATTTGGGTATTTTGAAAAATGCATTACCCATGTTATTGGCAAAACTTTTTCATCAAAAAATAATTATTCATCTTCACGGTAATGAATTGGGTCATAATTATGAAAAGACATCTGATTTTCATAAAAATATTTTTCGTTTTTTTTTAAAGCTCCCTGACAAAGCAATAGTTCTTTCACCACATTTAAAGCACAATTTAAGTCCTTTTTTTGAAGATGAAAATATAGAAGTCTTGCCCAATTTTGCAGTAGACTCAATGATTGCTACTAGAAAAGAAATAGGGGGGAAAGATTACTCCACATTGAAATTATTCTTTTTAAGCAATTTAATGACTGAAAAAGGCATCTTCGAACTCTTGAATGCTTTGCAATTATTGCAAGATAAAGGGGTTTATTTTTCAACAGAATTATATGGAGCAATTGATAAAAAAATAGAATCTAACATATTTTCTTTGATTCAAAATTTGGGCAATTTTGTAACCTATAAAGGAATAGTCTCGAAAAACGATAAAAAAAATACATTTCTTAAAAACAATACTTTTATTTTACCATCTTATAACGAAGGTATGCCTTTAGCGGTTTTAGAGGCGATGGCTACCGGAAATATTATTATAATAACGCAATTACCCGGTTTAAAAAATATATTAATCGATGGCGAAAATAGTTTCTTTGTAAAAAAGAAAAATGTTCAGCAAATTGCAGAAACATTAGAGAAAATAAATACGAATCCTGAAGTTTACACGACTTACTGTGAAAAAAATTATACCACTATTTTAGAAAATTTTACTGAAAAAAAATTCTTCGAGAGATTTTTCAAAATAATTGACGAATTATGAAGATTACCATTATAAGCCTTAATTATTACCCCGAAGATACTGCTATAGGCTTATACAGCACAGAAATGGCTGAATATTTAGTGCATAATGGTTGGGATGTTACGGTAATTACCGGATTTCCATATTATCCGCAATGGCAAATTTGGGATTCTTATAAAAGCAAAAATAAATATGTTGAAGAAAATATTCATGGAGTTCGGATTCTTAGGTTCCAACAATTTGTTCCTTCCAACCCAACATTTTTTAAACGAATTTTTCACATTTTAGATTTTACATCCGGCAGTTTAACCAATATTAAAAAAGTGGAAAATACAGATATTGTTTTAAGCATTATTCCGTTTACAAGTTCTGCTTGGCTTGGCAAAAAATTAGCAAAACGGTTACATGCTAAACACTGGATTCATATTCAAGACTTTGAATTTGATGCCGCATTCGAATCTGGATTGGCATCAAAAAAATTGTTAGGAGCATTTTTACCGAAAATTCTGTATAATCTTGAGAGTTCCTTATTAAATTCGTCTCAAATTACCAGCACCATTAGTCAAACTATGCTGCAAAAATTACAAAAAAAATCAACTACAGAAACGTTTCTATTTCCGAATTGGATTGATTCTAACTTTATTAATCCGGATCGTGCAAAAACACATCCATATTTGCAAAAAAAAACCTTTAAAATATTGTACTCGGGAAATATTGGTTTAAAACAAGATTGGCAATTTTTTCTACAAATTGTTACTAATTTTGAAAAGGTTAACGATATAGAATTTATTGTTATCGGCGATGGATCTAAAAAAGCCTTTGTAGAAAATTTAGCTGCAAAATTTAGTCATGTAACTTATCATCCAAATATAGCCTATAAAGATTTAAATGATTTGTTGTGTTCTGCGGATTTGCACATTTTATTTCAGGAAAAAGGGATTGTAAACGCCGTTATGCCATCAAAAATATTGGGCATGTTTGCCAGCGGAAAACCATCAATTATTACCGGAAATCGCAACTCGGAAGTAGCAGCTATAATGCAAAAAGCAAATGCAGGTAAATTTTACGATGCATCGGATTTTCAAGGCGTAATTGAAGGTATTTCTTTTTATAAAAATCAGTCCCATTTAGCTAAAAAAATAGAAGAAAATGGTCGAAAATATATCACTGAAAATTATGCCAAAAATAATATCCTAGCCTCATTTTTAAAAAAACTTAACCAACTTTTACATGCATAAATTCTTTTCTTTTTCTATATCATTTTTATGCTTTCTACCAATAATTCCAAATAGAATTAAAGGTTTGCCGGTTATATTATTCGCCATAAGCTCACTTCTACTTTTTGTCAAAACCAAAGAAAAAAAGAGCAACCTTAAAGTTATTTTAATCAATAGTGGCATTCTCTTATTTTATGTAATAAGCTTATTTTATAGTGAAAACATGACCCACGCATTTAATCTGTTAGAACGGAGTGTTTCATTTTTGCTATTACCCATTTTATTTTTTTGGTTTCTTTGGGGAATACCATTTCAAAAACAAGACATTGTAAAAATAAAAAACAAGGTGTTACACTCATATCTTATTGGGGTACTTCTATTTTCAGTTTTAATGATTTTGAACTTTTTCCTATTTAAAGATCCTTACACAACGTTTCCAACTAATATTTATGTTAGAGCGTCTGTTTTACATATTCCTCTTATCGGACAGCATTCTATTTATAGCTCAATTTATTTAGCTATAGGGGTGATTTTTAGTTACTATTTGTTTTATATTTCACGAAAAAAAATCTATATCTTCCCATTAATTATGTTCTTACCACTGCTTTTCATGCTGGTTGGTAAAGCAACAATTTTAGCTCTTCTGTGTATTTTGATTTTTGTTTTATTAAAACAAGGTCGAAAAAAAATTATCATTCCAGCAGTAATTGTTTTACTGCTTTTGGGGGTTTTAATTCCATCTGTACGTTTTCGAACAGCAGAATTATTTCAACAAAATACTTATGTACAAATTGACAACAACAACTCTTCTAGCATTCGTTTTTTTTTAAATAAATCTTCCATATCACTCTTAAAAGAGAATTGGTTATTTGGTTTGGGAATTGGCGATGTTAACGACATTGTTAGTAAGACATTTCAAGAGAAATTTCAAGGAAAAGGGAATTACGGAACACACAATCAATTTTTGGGTTTTTGGCTCGGAACCGGAGTTTTCGGACTTATAGCATTCTTAGTATTTCTTTTTTATAATTTCAGATTGGCGTGGCAAACTTCTGATTTACTTTTTCTTTCCTTACTTATTTTATTTTTTGTTAATTTATTAACAGAGAATATTTTAGAAAGACAAACAGGAATTATTTTATTTCTTTTTCTGATCAACTTTTTTGGATTTATTAATTTGAAAGAAAAGAAGATTCAAGCAGAAAACTCATAAACTACTCTGACAAAAGCAATCTAACAATGTTTTTACACCAACATCCATATCCACCATTTTTTCCTAAAAAAGCATCGAAATTAATCGTTGGTACTTTACCTCCACCACGATTTTCAATGGGGCAATTATTTAATGAAGATGTTGATTTTTGTTATGGCAGCAAATACGGACTACTTTGGCCAATTTTGAATACCATTTTTGATTTAAATTTGAATTTTGAAAATACCCAGCAAGCTATTGATCAGCGTAAAACATTTTTAAAACAGCACAAAATTGGCATTTGTGATATTATTGAAAGTTGTGAAAGAACAGCTATAAATGCATCAGATTTAGGTATGGGAAATATTATTCTTCGTGATTTCTTGTCCTATTTAGAACAATATAAATCTATAAAAAGAATTATCTTTTTAGGGGGAAAAAGTAAAAACGGACCAGAGTTTCTCTTTCGAAAATTACTCCATTCCCATAAAATGAGTTTAAAAAAAGTATTATCTGAAACTCAAAATATTCATCAATTTAAGTTTCAAAACAGAATTATAACTACCAATACCTTAATTTCTCCTTCTAGTGCAGCAAATCGTTCTATCGGTGCCAATCTAGAATACAAGATTCTTAAACAGTCAAATCCTGATTTTTCTACTTTTGATTTTAGAGTATTGAAGTACCGTAAAGCTTTTGAAAATTAGAGCTGTAATTTATACTTTAAAGCCATTCAAATAATCTCGATTTTGACAAATATATTGATCTATAAAATAAACAAGAAAACTCGTAAGGAGATCATTATAAAATGAATTTCTATTGCTTATAAATCCGATGCTTTCTTTGAATTATTATCCATTATTATTTTCCACCTTATTTAAAAGAAATATCACTAATTCATACTACATTGATCGTAATAAAAAAAATATAATTACCTGGTAGTTAGATGCATTCCTTTTTTTAAATAAAATTGTTTTTACTTCCTATTTTAGGACATTAGGCTAAAGAAAAAAATTATCTTTGCGAAATATTTACAAATTGTTATTTAGTAATTTTTCTCGAATGAAAAAAATCTTTTTTATTTCAACCCTACTTTTTTCAAGCTATTTTTATTCTCAAAAAAATATTACCGAAATAGAATTAGAATTAATTAATCTCAGCTTAAAAAAAAGTTATGTTTTAAAAAATGCTCAAAATGACCTAGCAATTGATAGTATTGATAGTAAAGCAATAAAACAAAATTTCATTCCAACCCTTTCAATGGATGGATTTTACAGTTATGGAGTTAGTAATTTTAATGTCGACATACCTTCTTTTCAATTACCAATAGCCGATATAAATCTGTTTGAAGGAGATTCAGAATTTCAGGCTAAAGGAAATATTTTCAATACCAATCTTACCGCTAAAGCATTATTGTTTTCTGGCATGCAAGTTTCCTATGGCTCCAAAGCAAGTAAAGAAAAAATAAAAGCAAAAAGCTTTTTACTTGAAAAAGATAAGGCGGAAATAATTATTGATGTTATCGATACTTATGACAAAATTGAGTTACTGAATAAATCAAAATTCGTATTAGAAGAAAGTGAAAAAAGGTTGGCAAAAGAAAAGGAAAAGGTTCTAAATGCAATTAAAAATGGATTAGCCACACCATATGATAGAGAAAAAATAACAGCTGCAGAATTAAAAATAGCATCTAAAAAATTGGAATTATTTGGTAATTTAAGCCTGTTGTATTTAAAATTATCCATGCATACGGGAGTTGAACAAACAACCCTAGAGAATTATAATTTTGAATTGAAACCATGGGTTCTTCATGACAATTCTCAAACTTTTGAAAACAGACCAGAACTAAAAGCTTTGGAGGCTTCGATAAAGGCTTATGAATATAAGTTAAAAATGAATAAATCATTGTTTCTACCAAAAGTTCAAGCCTTTGCAACGCTTTCTTATTTTAACTCATTTGACACATCTATTAAAACACCATATAATGGTCTCATAACCAATCAACCTATAAATTTAGATCTAAATTATTTTAAAAGTTTTCCCACCTATCTTGTTGGAGTTGGTTTTCAGTGGGAAATTTTTAATGGCTTAAAGCATAGTAATGAAATTCAAAAAACAAGTATTGAAAAAAATATTGCTCAAAATAATAAAATAGATGCTACCGAAAAACTAGAGTTATTCGAAAAGAAAGTTAGAATTGAATTTGATATTAAAAATAAGCAAATAAAGATGAAAGAAAAAGAAATGGAAGTCGCTTCTAACACTTTAAATTTAGCTATTAAAAGTTTTCAAGAGGGCTTAATATCTATAACAGATAGATTAGACGCCGAAACTAGTTATCAAGAAGCAATTTTAGAGTACTACAAGGCAATTGTAATGCAACGTAGAGCTGCGCTGGAGTTGTTAAACGCAACAGGAAGTCTTACAACTTTAAATCTCAATTAATATATTTTCAGATTAATCAGATTATAAATTAACTTTTATGAAAATCAAAAAACAATATTTAATATTAGCCACACCAGTTATTATTGTGTTATTAGGTATTTTAATTATCTCTTTTTTTAAACAAGATAGTAATGACCAAAGGGTATTTGTAGGTCTTTTTGAATCTACCGAGATTAAAGTAGCCTCTGAAATACCAGGAAGAATTGAAACTATTTATGTAAACCTTGGCGATGAAGTTAAAAAAGGACAACTATTAGCTTCTATTGAAAGTGATATTTTAGATGCCAAAGTTCAGCAAGCAGAAGGCGCATACCAAGCAACAAAATCTCAAAATGATAAAGCAAAAAAAGGGGCAAGACAACAAGAAATTAGTGCCGCTAAAAACAATTTTGAAATGGCAAAAAGTCAATTTGAATTTGCCGACAAATCCTACAATAGATTATATAATTTATCGAAAGATAGTTTAATTTCTACTCAAAATTTAGACGAAATTATATTTAAAAGAAAAGCAGCCGAGGAACAAATGTTCGCAGCAAAATCAATTTATGATATGGCTGTTGAAGGTGCTAGAAATGAAGATAAAAAAGCAGCTCAAGGTCAACTAGATGCCTATGAAGGAAAAGTTAATGAAGCCAAAGCTTATTATAAAGAATTGAAAATTTATGCACCAATCGATGGTGAAATTGCATCAAAATTAGCACAAGAAAGTGAGGTAATGCCTGCCGGTTATCCAATCTTTACAATTCAAAATAACGAAAATATTCATGCTATTATTCACATTAGAGAAGATTTTCTGAATCTATTTCCAAAAGGAAAAGAAATTGAAGGGACGCTTCCAGCATTTGATAACAAAAAAGAAACATTTGTAGTAAGTTATATCTCTCCATTGGCAGATTTTGCAGATTGGATTCCTACGGCAGATAAGGGTAGATTAGATATGAAAACTTTTGAAATTCACTTAAAACCAAAACAAAAATTGAATGATTTAAGGCCCGGAATGAGTATTAATATTAAACTGTAATACTTTGAATATTATTTTTAAAATATTTAAGCGAGAATTTTTATTACTAAAAAAAAGGCCTTCAGCTTGGATTTTAACTCTTGCTATACCCATAATCATTTTTACCTATTTAGGTGCTATTTATTTCCAAGGCACTATAGATCATGTTGAAATAGGAGTTTTAGATCATGACAATTCTGAGTTAAGTCAAAAAATTATTCAACAATTAAAAGCTTCTCCCAAATTAAAAATTATCAAATATCTGGATTCGGAAGACGCGATTGACAGAGTTTTTATTGATAATCCAGATATCAAAGGTTTCTATTATTTTCCTAAAGATTTCTCTAAAAACATTTTTCTTGGATCACAAGAAAAAATAATAGTTTATACCAATTCATCGAATATCGTATATGGAAATTTAATTTATAAAGAAGCTGCAACTCTAATTAATACTGTATCCGCAGGAATCAATTTAAATCGTTTAAAAATCAAAGGTATCCCACAAAATAAAGCAATGAATATGGTCATGCCTATTCGCGTAATTTCAAAACCTTTATACAATCCTTATTACAATTATTTACAATACCTATTACCCGGATTGACCACAGTTTTATTACAAATGATTGTTTTTTTACTCGCGGCTAGATCGATCAATTCAGAAATTTCAAACAATAGAATTTCAGAACTATTTAGCATTGCCAAAGGAAGTATCTTAAAAATTGTATTAGGAAAATTATTACTATATACTCTAATCGGATTTAGTATTGGATTGGTTACTTTAGTTTTTTTTCATCCCTTTATGGGAATTCCGTTTTCTAATAGCACACTTTCATTTTTTCCTGTAGTTCTCATTTTTGTAATGACAAATGCGATGCTCGGAATGATGGTTTCCTGTATGTTTGATAAGGAAGCCATTGCTATGGATATTTCGTTTGTATATAATTCTCCGGCATTTGTTTTTAGCGGATTTACCTTTCCGATAATGGCCATGCCAGCTTTTGATGCATGGTATGCACAATTAATACCATACACTCACTTTTTAAAAGCATACACAAAATGGGTTGATATGGAAGTTCCGCACCATTTCTCTTTCAACCATATCATAGCTATTTTGATTTTTTTCATCATTGGCTATACAATCACGGTAATTTTATTAATGTTAAAACAAAAAAAAATAGTCCTTGCATAGTTGGTTATCCATAGTAAAAAACGAACTTCAATTAATCTTTGATGATAAAAGCATTTTGCTAACATGTCTTGTTGCTCCCATTTTATATGCTTTTTTTGTTGGATCTATTTATAGCAATAAAGAAGTTTCTGAAATTCCGGTTGCTGTGGTTGATTATGACCATACTAGCTTATCTAGAAAAACATCCAATTTAATTGGTACAAATGAAAAAATTAAAATTACCGGACATTATTCTTCCATAGAAGACGCCATGATTTCCTACAATAATTTAGAGGTTCAAGGCATCATAATAATACCAAAACAATTTGAAAAAAGAACCTTAAATTTAGATGGTTCTGTAATTGAATTAATTTTAAACAATACTAAATTTCTTACTTCCAATGAAATCAATAAAGGTGTTCAACAAGTAGTTTTAACTATTTCGGGTGGGGTTAGAATGCAGTTTTTAATAAGTCAAAAAGTACCTCTTGAATTAGCAAAACAACAGGCCCAACCAATTCTTCCCGTAATTAAATCTATTTATAATGCAACCAATAATTACGGAGATTATTTATTACCAATTTTGTTAATTTTAATATTGCAACAAACATTAATTATAGGATTTGGCCAAAGTATGGTTCATGAATTTAGGCATGGTTTTTTACAAAATATTAATGAAATTTCAAGTCTTGATTTTTTTAAAATAATCTCTGCAAAAAGTATCTTTTATTTCATTTTATACGCATCGTATTTCTTTATTTTTTACACTTTAATTTTCCCATTTTTCAACTTATCCCTGAGAGGACCAATGATTTCTCTATTCTTAGTAAGTTCCATTTTTATTGTCGCCATACTTTTATATACCATTTTTTTTGCATCTCTTTTTAAAACTACTATTGGGTGGACAGAGGTTTTGGCATTTTCAACATATCCATTATTTCTAATTTCTGGTTACTCTTGGCCCATTGATGCCATGCCAAAATTAATGCAGCTAATTGCCAACTTATTACCTACAACACCCTATTATAAATTATTCTCAAACTTCTCACATTCAGGAACAAACCTCAGCCATACAGCACCTGCAATTATTCATTTATTATTTTTACTGATCTTAGCATATCTGACTCTTTATTTGCGTTTTACATTTATGCGAAGAAAAAAAATAAACCAAATACTTAAAACTTAATTCATTTTGCCCTAATTTTTTTAACCTTTAGGTACAAAAAAACTCCTTAAAAAATTTCTAAGGAGCTCTGTATTAATGAATTTCTGAATTTTACAAATCCAATGCTTTTTTCGGATTATTATCCATTAAAATTTCTACTGGATTTTCGAGTGCTTCTTTGACAGCTACCAAGAATCCTACCGATTCTTTTCCGTCGATTACTCGATGGTCATAAGACAATGCCACATACATAATCGGACGAATAACAACTTTGCCATCAACAGCTACCGGGCGTTCGACAATATTGTGCATACCTAAAATACCACTTTGAGGCGGATTTATAATTGGTGTTGACAACATCGAACCAAAAACACCACCATTAGTGATTGTAAAAGTTCCTCCCGTCATTTCATCTACTGTTATTTGTCCATCTCTTGCTCGAATAGCCAAACGTTTTACTTCATTTTCAACCTCTTTAAAAGATAGATTTTCTGCATTTCTAATTACAGGTACCATCAAACCTTTTGGTCCGGAAACGGCAATAGAAATATCTGCAAAATCATAAGAAATTTTGTAATCACCATCAATCATTGAGTTTACGTCAGGAAATAATTTTAACGCTCTTACCACTGCCAAAGTAAAGAAACTCATGAAGCCTAAACTTACTTCATGTTTCTTTTTAAAATCTTCTTTATATTTTTTTCTTAAATCAAAAATTGGCTGCATATCTACCTCGTTAAAAGTAGTTAACATAGCAGTTTCATTTTTAACCGCCACCAAACGTTCTGCAACTTTTCTACGAAGCATAGATAATTTCTTACGCTCACTTTTTCGGTTATCTTCATTCATTGCTACGCCCATTGAAGGAACAGCATTTACAGCATCTTCTTTGGTTATTCTACCATCTTTTCCTGTACCAACAATAGCTTCTGCTTCAATCCCTTTTTCTGCTAATATTTTTTTTGCAGCCGGAGAAGCTGTGCCTGTAGCATATGTTTTATTTGCTTCTTCTTTTGGTTTTTCAGCAGCAACTTCTTTCTTTTCTTCTACCTTTTTTTCCGGTTTACTTTCCGGTTTTGTTCCGTCAGGTCTTGCCGCATCCATATCGATCAAACAAACTACTGCACCAACAGCAATGGCGTCACCCTCTTCTGCTTTTAATGTAATAATTCCGCTTTCTTCAGCAGGCAATTCTAAGGTTGCCTTATCAGAATCAACTTCTGCAATCGGTTGATCTTTTTCAACATAATCACCATCTTGAACTAACCAACTTGCTATTTCAACTTCGGTAATGGATTCTCCCGGAGAGGGAACTTTCATTTCTAAAATCATTTTTATTTATTTTTTGTGAAAATAATTTATTTTTAAAGGATAGGTTTCTACTTCTCCAATTTTTTATTGATTATCAAAAACACTTTCAATAACTCTTTGATGTCTTCGCTTAAATCTTGTGGAAGATCCCGCTGCCGGAACAGAATAATATTTTCTAGATCTAACTTGTAATTGAATTTTTTCTCCTTTTGGATTTTCTAATTCACATCGTTGCAACAAATAACCCCAAGCACCCATATTTCTCGGCTCTTCTTGTGCCCAAACATAATCCACAACATTGGTATATCGATTTATTACTCTTTGCATTTTATCGATATGCAAAGGAAAATATTGTTCTAAACGAATCAAAGCGACATCATCTCTTTGTAAATTTTCACGTTCTGCCAATAAATCATAATAGAATTTACCACTGCAAAGAACAATTCTTTTTACCTTTTCCGGATTTATAGTATCATCAATAACTTCTTGAAATTCACTAGCATAAAACTCTTCCATTTTCGAAACTGCAGCTGGATGACGTAGTAAACTTTTTGGAGTAAAAACAACCAATGGTTTTCTAAAATTACGTTTCATCTGACGACGCAATAAGTGAAAGAAATTTGCAGGCGTTGTACAATTTGCAACGGTCATATTATCATTGCCACATAATTGTAAAAAGCGTTCTATTCTGGCAGAAGAATGTTCAGAACCTTGACCTTCATAACCGTGAGGCAGTAAAATTACAATTCCGTTCTGCTGTTTCCATTTATCTTCAGCAGCCGACATGTATTGATCGAAAATAATTTGAGCACCATTGCTAAAGTCTCCGAACTGAGCTTCCCAAATAGTTAGTGTGTTTGGCGCTGCCATTGCATAACCATAATCAAAACCTAAAACACCATATTCAGATAAAGTGGAATTGTATATAAACATTTCTCCTTTATTTTTCGGATTCGTATTCAAAAGATTGTATTTCTTGGTAGAAATTTCATCTCTTAAAACGGCATGTCGATGTGAAAAAGTTCCTCTTTCCACATCCTGACCAGAAAATCGAATATTATAGCCTTCTTCCATCAAACTACCAAAAGCGAAAATTTCGGCCATACTCCAATCCAATTTATTGGATTCAAAAACCATATTTGCCCGATCCCGTAAAATCTTTTCCGCTTTACGTAAAAACTTCACACCATCTGGCACTGTGGAAACTACTCTTGCAATATTTTCTAAGTTTTTTATAGGATATTTTGTACCAACAGAAAGTAACATGCCTTCTACATCCCCTTCCATAAATCCACTCCAAATATTCTCCATAAATGGTCTTACTTTGGCAGCAGAGTCATCTTTCGCCTTTTCGTATTCTTTTTCTAATAAATTTTTAAAATCAGAAATTAATTTAGGGGCATAATCTTCGTCAATTATACCTTCCGCCAACAATTTTTTAATATAAATATCTCTCGGGTTTGGTTGTTTTGCAATAGAAGCATATAATTTTGGCTGGGTAAACCTTGGTTCATCACCTTCATTATGACCATATTTTCTATAGCCCAACAAATCGATAAATACATCACGCTTGAACTTCATTCGAAAATCTAAAGCCATTAAAACGGCATGAGTAACCGCCTCAACATCATCTGCATTCACATGCAAAACAGGAGATAAAGTTACTTTTGCTACATCTGTACAATAAGTACTTGAACGAGCATCGAGATAATTGGTTGTAAATCCGATTTGATTATTTACCACAATATGCACAGTTCCTCCAGTAGAATAGCCTTTTAACTTACTCATTTGAATCACTTCGTACACGATTCCTTGTCCGGCAACCGCCGCATCTCCATGAACAATAATTGGTAAAATTTTAGAAGAATTACCATCATATTCTTCATCTATTTTTGCCCTTGTAATTCCTTCTGCTACAGATCCAACAGTTTCCAAATGTGATGGATTCGGTACCAAATTCATGGTAATTTGTTTATTGCTTTTCAGAGTTTTTTGAAGAGTTGATCCCAAATGGTACTTTACATCTCCATCAAAATCATCTTCTTCATAATCTTTTCCTTCAAATTCATTAAATAATTCCCGAATAGGTTTTCTAAAAATGTTTACCAAGGTATTTAGTCTACCCCGGTGTGCCATTCCTAAAACAAATTCATCCACATCGTATTGCTCCGCAGCAATTCTCACCAAACCACCAAGAGCTGGAATTAATGTTTCACCACCCTCGAGTGAAAAACGTTTTTGACCAACATATTTCGTTTGCAAAAACTGCTCAAAAGTAACGGCTTGATTTAATTTGGATAGGATGTATTTTTTGGTATCCGGTGTATAATTCGGGTGATTATCATTTTCATTCAATCGATCTTGCCACCACTGGATCTCTTCCGGAGTTCTAATATACATATACTCTACTCCAATAGAACTACAATAAATTTTCTCTAAATGGTTGATGATTTCTTGCAAGGTAGTTGGAGGTAAACCAAGTTTACTACCTGCATTGAATACCACACTTAAATCTTCTTGTGTGAGTCCGAAATTCTCTATAGCTAAAGTTGGCGAATAAGTTCTTCTGTTTCGAACTGGATTTGTTTTGGTGAATAAATGACCCCGAGTTCGATACCCGTTAATCAACTCAACTACTTTAAATTCTTTATATACTTGTTCTGGCACATTAGTAACTTGCTCTTCTTCACCATCTAGCGAATAATCCGTATTTGCTAAATCATACCCTTGAAAAAATGTTCTCCAACTCGGCTCAACGGCATCTGGATTTTCTAAATATTGCTCGTATAAATCAGCAATAAATTCGGTATGTACTGTATTTAAAAAGGAAAATCTATCCATTATTTATGATATTATCTCAATTTTTTACAAATGATTGACAAAAATAAGGTGTTTTAAGTGAATAGTTGAGAAAAAAATGAATTTTATCATGAAAACTCTAAAAAATATTTTGTGAAAGTTTAATGAGTAATCATGTTTAGAAATCTACCTTAAAAATAAACCTTAAGAGAAAAATATTACTATTCTCTTTTCTGTTTTAAATAGACACTATAAAACGTTAAATCGATTTTTCTTTTATCATAAACGATAAATTGAATTTTATGCTTTGATAAACAATTCGTAACCTTCGGACAAAATTTAGCACTCCTCGTCCTAAATCAATTGCAACAGGTTTTAAATTTTTCTTCCTTTATAAAGTTATAAATCAACAATTTAATTTAATTAAACTTATTTATTATGACTAAAAAATATATTTCATTACTAATGATGGTTGCCATATCTTTTGGAGCCATTTCGACTGTTCAATCCCAAAATTCAGATTCTAAATAGTAAGATGTGGGAAGATATTATGATAACTCCCGATTATACTAAATTAAAGATTTTAGGTGAGAATATGAGAAAACACAATCAGAAATACCATAAAAGTGGCACCTACAAAGCAACTGTTTATAATATTGCGACTGGTCCAAATTCTGGAAAAATGATTTGGGAAATGGGTCCGATGACATATACCGAATTAGATTCTAGACCTTCTGCCGGTGGGCACGATGAAGACTGGAGGGATAATGTTATGCCATATATTAAGAAAATTGAAACAAGTGAATATTGGAAAGAAGATGGTAAGCTTTCTAATGTTAGCATGTTAGACGGTGACAACTCCAAACATCCTTTACTTTTTATCAGATACCATGAAGTTAGCAAAGGTAGTGGTGATAATACAAAAGATTTATTATCGAAAGTAAGTGAAACCATAAAAGCAATGGATGAAGAAAAACCTTGGGGAATTTATTATAACGAATTTAGACAAGGAACTCAAATTGGAAGACATATTCAAACTATTAGCTTTATGAAAAATTGGGCAGAAATGGATGATAAGAGCAATAATTTTAAGAAAACATTTTTAAAAGTACACGGAGAAGATTCCTGGGACGGTTTCATAGAAACCTGGAAAAACACTTTTTCAAATAGTTGGGATGAAATTTGGGAGTATAATCCCAATCTTAGTGGCAGATAATAAGAAAAACATTAAGAGCCTCTTTTACATCAGGCTCCTTTACTTTAATAATCCAGTAAAAAATAATTCCTTTTTCTAATCATTTTAAAACCTTCAATAAAATAAAATCTTTTAAAAATAAGGAGAAGTTTTGGATAATATATTAATTCTACACCTCTGATTTCATAATATATTGTTCTAAAAATATTCCTATTTTATTTTATTAATCACAAATTATTCGCAGAATGGTTAAAAATTTTCAAATAGTTTTATTGATTTTTATTACAATACTGCCAATCTATTTAAGTGCAAATAATTATTCGGCAATTAACTTAACGGATGGAATAATAACAGGTAAAGTGGTTGATCAAACTACAAAAGAACCAATAGCCTTTGCTACTATCATTTTAAAGGATGCTGAGAATAAATATATCGCTGGCGGAATTACCGATGACAATGGAGATTTTGAATTAGATATGATCAAATTAGGAAAATACACATTAGAAATACAATTTATAGGATATGAAAGTATTATAAAAACCATTGAGATTTCTTCTAAAAATAATAGTGTCGATCTAGGAACCATAGCAATAAGGGATATTGGTCAAACCTTAGAAGAGGTAACAATAAAAGCAGATAAACCCTTATTTGTTCAAAAAGTTGACCGAATGGTAATCAATGTTGAAAGCAGTATTTTATCTGCCGGATCAACCGCTATGGATATTTTAGAAAGATCTCCAGGAGTAACAGTCAACCGTCAAAATAGTAGTATTTCTTTAGTTGGAAAAAGCGGCGTGATGGTAATGATCAATGGTAAAATTAGCTATATGCCACAAGAAGGAATTGTTCAATTACTGGAGGGAATGAGTTCTGACAATATTGAAACAATAGAATTGATCACGACTCCTCCGGCAAATATGGATGCCGCAGGAAATGCCGGTTTTATAAATATTGTATTAAAAAAACAAGCTGATGTAGGCATGAACGGATCATATTCATTATCCGGTGGTATCGGTAACGGTACAACGACACAAGACAATATCAATTTTAACTATCGAAAGGATAAACTCAATCTTTTTGGTAATTATTCTTTTGTTCGAAGAAATCAAGATCAGGTATTTCAATTAGGTAGAAATGTTACCGATGAAGATGGTAATGAGAATGATTTGCACACTATATCGAATCGAGATCCGATTCAACTTAATAACAATCTTCGCATTGGCTTGGATTATGATTTAACCGAAAAAACCATCGCTGGCGTAATTATAGATGCCTACAATCAAAAGTGGACAATGGATGCCTTAGGTAAAAGTATTGAAACTGATAATGGCACTCCTACTTCTTTAGTAGAAATTCAACTAAAAGAAAGAAATCAAACGAAACATTTTGGCTCTAATATAAACCTAAAACACAGCTTTAAAGAAAAGGAATATATAAGTGCAGATTTCGATTATCTCTATTTTTATAATGAAAACCCTAACGATTATATTAATAATTATAATGACGGAGATTCTAACTTTTTATATGAAGAGCTAACAAAATCAACAAAAGAAACTCCATTGAGTGCTTACGTTTCTGCGGTAGATTATAGCAATCAAATCAATGATAATTTCAAGTTACAATCCGGTGTCAAAGCTTCTTTTTCTTCACAGATAAATGATGTAAATGTATCTTATTTTGTTGGGCAATCTTTTATTGAAGATCCAGAGTTAACCAATAAAAGCAATTTGGATGAACGCATTTTTGCAGTATATGCATCTGCCGATTATAGCATTTCAGAAAAAACAAAAATAAAGGCAGGTTTACGCTATGAACAAACCGATTCTAAATTGACAACCGATACGAACGAAACGTTGGTTGACAGAAATTACGGCGAACTTTTTCCAAGCACGTTTATCTCTCATGCGGTAAACGACTCTTTAAGTTTTAATTTGGCTTATGCCCGTCGAATTACAAGACCGTCATTTAATGATATGGCTCCCTTTGTTTTATTCTTTGATCCTAATACTTTTTTTGCAGGAAACCCCTCCATTCAACCCGCAATTTCAAACGCTTTTAATTTTGGTGCGAATTACAAATCCTATGTAATTACCCTACAATATACTTTAGAAGACGAATCTATTGCCCGATTTCAACAACGATATAATGCAACAAATGGTCGTTTAATCTATGAATCAGGCAACATTGACAACACTAAAATATTTTCTTTATCATTAGGTTTACCCATAAAAATTACACCATGGTGGAAAACGCAGAATACATTAATTTTTATCAATAATAAGATTAATGATACCGCAGATGATGTGACGAGAAAATTAGAGCAAAACACGTTTAATTTTGCAAGTACGCATTCGTTAACTTTTAACGAGACCTTAAGTTCTGAAATAAATTTCAACTACAATGGACCGAGTATTTATGGCACACTAGAAACAAAAAGTAATTTCTATATGAACTTTGGTATTCAAAAAAAGTTTGGTGAAAAATGGGGCACACTCCGCTTTAATATAAATGATATTTTTGATTCACAAAAATTTGCAGCCACTGCGGCATTACCTGAGCAAAATTTAAAGCTTTCCTCGGACATCGACTGGAGCAACAGAACGTTTGTTTTAACATATACACGAAGCTTTGGAAATTCAAAAATTAAATCATCCAGAGCAAGGGGCACAGGAGCCGAGGAAGAACGAAATAGAGCAAATTAATTTAAAAAGATTATTTCAAATAAAAATTTGAAAATTTATTGATCAAATATTTACCTAAAATTATCTTGCAAACCAACTCTGATTTGTTCAATTTCTCCAGTTCTTTCCAATAGTTTTTTACTTGTTACCAAATCCAGTTGAAGTTCTTCCATATTTTTAATTGATCCATCAGAAAATAATATTTCCAACCTATTTTTTTTCGCTATTTTATAAATAACGGGAACCTGACAATAGGTAAAACCAAGAGAGTTTTTATCCAATGAAATTTCTCTTTCTTGCTGAAGAACATCCGTATATTTCAATTTTGCATCGTAACTCAAAAACTCTTTTTTTCGAAGAAGACTTGGTTTGAATTGTATTTTCCCATCAGAAACTAGTATTCCCAACTCAGCAAATCTAATTAAAACATCCTCTTTTACTTGTCCGGTCATTCCTGGCTGCTGTGCCCCTTTTCCGGCAGGAGTATGTGAATATGGATCAGTAGGAAATGCACCATAAATTTCTGGTGATTTGTGAATCCCAATTCCCTCATTAATATCGTAATAATGTGTTATCAATCTTTGAATTACCTCTTTATCCTCTTTCGAATTGATCGCTTTAATACAAACTTCCTGCACAGCCAAAACCAGTTTCGAAACCATGTGCCAATAAATGGAACCCAAACCCTCGTAACCATAAAATGTACCCGATCTACCCGTAAAATACTTATGATTAAATACCTCTTCAAATAATGCTAATAAAGATTCTTGATCTTTTTCAATCAACAACTTATAGTCTTTTTCTGGTAAGTTTTTCAGGGCGTTTTTAACACTTTGCGCATTATTGAAATTACCATTAAAATGATAATTCCCTAAAATATCTTTTTCAATAATTTGTGAATTTCCTGCTTTTACTAGTTTTTTTACCAGCTCTAATTTTTCAATTTTCCCTGTAGGAATATTATTTTTTCCAACGAAGTGTGCTAACTCTTTATTTGGATATAAGATGTAGCTGTTCTGATCTTTTCTATATAATACGCTTTTTTTCAAGCTGTCTAAAAGTTTTAAACTCGCTTTCGCGGAAAGATATCCTGAACTCAATACTGAAACTTGCCCTTCGAGCATCAAAGGTAAATAAGAAATAGAGATTTCCTTTTCGTTCTCTAAAGTTATCAGGTTATACGCGTGGTATAAATTGTCTTTCCGTTTATTTGCCGCAATAGAATGATCAATATATCGCAATGAAACTTGGATAAAATTTACTAAACTTTCCTTAGTAATTGGTTTCTTTTTACCCGAAAACGCCTTTTCATAAACTGTCATTCTATACCTACTACCAGCATTTCCTAAACCATCTAAAATACTTTTTCGATCGGTATCGGAAATTAAACCAGCTAAAACATCTTGGAATTTTTCTAATGTTTCTTTAATTTGATTGAAAAACTGTTCCATTTCTTCCGAAACTTGCGCTTCATTCATTTCCATTTTAGAAACAATTCCTTCCAAGAAATGCAAAAATCGTCTCAAATAATACAAAGTTACCATGGAAACCCCATCACCAACCAAAGCATTGTTGGCATCGTTCCATTCAGGTCTTTGGGTGTTTAACCAAATTCCCGCTTCTGGAATAAAATTGGAGACCTTTGCCAAAACTGTTGCCAATAATTTTTCGATTAAATTTACTTTATAAATGACATTCTTTTGGTCTAAAAGCAAAGCTCCATCCGCTCCTAAAACAGATTTTCTTTCGGCAATAATTTTATCCAATTCGAAATCAAAATCAATAGTGTCTTTCGGGTTTTTTAAGATCTCGGCATAACTCTTAATTTTGTAAGGAACATTGGCGTAAACAAAAACTTCTTTATCAAAATAATTAGCTAATTTTTGCGGATAGTAATTTTCTGTAAACTCTAAAAATTTCAACAAATAAATTATTTGATGATCGCCCCAATAACCTATAAATGACCATGGATCATCAGGCTCAACAACTTCCCAATCAAAACCGTCTTTCGTAACACGATACGGATTATAACCTTCAAATGTTGTAGCGTTTAAAAATTTAGAAATCATACTCTCGATAAACTCCGGATAAGAATGCGCCAAAGCCTCCCAATTTTGAAAAATATCGCGCCAATTTCCTTGATAATCGAGAATCTTTGAGCCGTCAATCTCACTCGTTGTATTGATAGAAAATTTGTTCCAAGGTCTACTAGGGTCACCATGACGTCTGCTAAATTTTAACGGCATATACTCAAGACAAAGTCTTTTTAAATCAGTGTCGGTACTTTTCAAAGCAACCTCTTTCAACTCTTTTAAAGTAAAAATTTCCGACAATTGGTTAACAGCCTTAGCCTGTTTCTTGAAAACCTGTTTATTCGCTTTTTCAATATATTTTTTAAAATCACCAACTTCTATTTGATAATTTTCATCAAAAATACCACCTCTCATGATGTTGAAAAGAACATTTGCAAAGTGACGCGTATTTTGAAGACTATCCGACGTAACTTGTAATCCATCAGCATTTCCTGCTAATTCTATTAGATTTTTCGTACCTCGCTCTATATCTTTATCTACTGCTTGAACTAGCTCTTTTCTATCTTTTAATTTTTCAGAAATGGCAACAATTTCAGCTGAACTTTGATTTACATTCGCAACAAATCGCCAATTTTTCTTAGCCTTGCTTTTTAATTTTATCGAAGAAGAAACAAAGTAAGCGCCTTTTTCTGCTCTTTTATCTATTTCTTGCTCAATTTCCTGCCCTTTTCTAAAATTATCTAGTTGCAAAGAAGATATTAAATAAGACGAATTTTTTAAGCCGGCAGACCAAACTGTGGTTGCTTTCAAAGCCTCACTCGGCTCTGCCTTATCTACAATTATAGCACTTAAAGCGAAAATTCCAAGTCCGGTTTCTGTTTCAAGTTCTGCTTTTTTATAAGCGTCTACCAAGTTGCTTTTTCCATTCTGTAAATCTGCTGAAAGACCATAAGGTAAAATATTTTGCAATCCGTCTAAAACGGTGATCTTTACTTTTTTATTAGAATTATTGGTCAAAGTCGCATTTTTCACAAAACCAAAAAGGTTACTTGAATTCCATTCATAGGTATACGTCAACCCCAGATCTTTATTAATTTCTTCAAAAATTATTTTGTTTCCAAAACTGTTTTTATACAAATTTCTTTGAATTTCATATAAGCCTGAATAGGCATCCGAAAAGGGTTCCCAAAGAACTGTTTTCTTTTTTTTATGAATTTGAAAAATTGTCTTACTACCTGTAGAATTTGCCGATTCGGTAATTTTATCATCTGTATAATACGGAAAAAGAGCAGAATCACAATCCTTTCTTCCTGCAGTTAAACCGCCATTGCTCGAAATAAACATCCAATGATTTGCATCACTAACGATACTCATAAAAAATGGTCGCATAGCATCGCTATTAGAAATTTTAAAGTACGTTTCATTTCCCATAACAATGGAAGAACCTTTAACCGCTGTCTTATGAAGTTTCACTTTTGATTTGCCTATGTATAAAGGATTGTTGCTCATTACAAGTAGTATTTTGATTAAAAATTAAGCGATTTTAAATTCACTTTTATTTTACCATAAATGGGATATTTGACGTTGCCGCATGATCGTGTGCGTCATCTGCATAAATAAATAAGCGATATGGTCCTTTTTTTTCAGGAGCCTTCATCGATAACTTACCTCCATCTTCTTTTACGAAAAGGTTAAGAACTGGTTTCGGACGCTCTTCATGATCACCACCATCTCCCAAATCGGTACTTTCGGGTAAAATTTCCCATCGATAATTGATTGAATCTTTTTCAAAATCATGAATTTCAACGGTAGCTTTGTATTCTTTTCCTGACTCCAAATAGACATTGTCATAGGCGGTTTTCTTATTTAAAGTAAATGATTTTATTTGTGGAGTTCTATTTTCAGGCCAAGCACCATTCCAAATGTAATGCATCACATCAACCGATTCGGTTTCTTTACCATCTTCTAAAAATATGCCATACCAAGTTGGAGTTCGCTCTTGCTTATTCCCCCATAAAAACACATAAGAACCAATACATTGTAGTGAATCTGCTTCAATACCACCTTGATATCTTTTCAAGTAATTGGCAGCTTTTAGCGTGCTATTTTCTTCAATTGGCGTATCCCATTCTGTTTTAGGCACCTCCCAATGTCCGGTTGCCCCCCATTCTGTAACCATATATGCTCCTTTCCAGCCATATTCTTTGATTAAATTCGGTAAATTCGGTAAATCGCCATACATCTGAACGGATAAAATATCGATATCTGGACATTTTTCTTTGATAAGTGTTACCTCTTTTTCTGAAATTCCAGCAAGGCTTGTTGTCGTTAAATGATTAGGATCAATTTCGTGAATCATTTTTGAAATATCATTAACAGCATCCCAAACTTTGTCATTCGTATAGTGCAAATTTAATTCGTTTCCTATTCCCCAAATTAGTAGTGCCGGATGATCTTTTAGCTCAGTCACTTCTTTTTTAATTCTTTCCAATTGCTCTTTAACAGCAACTTCATCATCATAATCAAAACCGTGTCGCTCTCTGGCAACTTCAATTCCCATCGTAACTAAGAGTCCGTTTTCATGAGCTTCATCTAATACTTTTTTTCCGCTTCGTTTTCCATTTTCTGTTCTCCAAGTTCTAAATGAGTTTCCGTTATGTTTTGCCAAAGAAGGAATATCTCCAAACTCTAACCCGCCACCTTTAATGTAAAAAGGTTCGTCATTGACAAGCAACACAAATTTGCCACCTGTATTTTTTAAGATCACTTTTACAGGATTGGATTGATTTTCATTGGTCTCAGATACTTCTGTTGTTTTTTTTGTTTCACATCCGAAAAGAAAAGTGATGCAAAAAAGTAAGGTAAATAAATTTTTCATGATATAGAATGGTTTAATTCACGGTTTGTAATCCAATTATTTTACTATTTATGGAAATATATGATTCCATTTTTGGTTGGACTAAATTATAGAAAAAAAATAAGGTAATAATCCTTTTTATTGATGAATAAATGATTAAGAAGTAGTTTTATATGGAACTTTTTGGAAGAAAGAATCACTTTGTATACCTTTTTAAAACAAGTGACTCACCTAAATCATCTTGGATCAAACTTCAAAGAGGAGCTTTGAAAATCAAAAAGTCACAATATCAAAAAAGCAAGCTTTATGATTTTGCTTTCTTCAGTCAATTCTTAAAAAGGATTATTTTCAA
>RCMY010000857.1_pt1 | contig 36969 bp, 37 predicted proteins | sample 2041341 | NCBI WGS metagenome assembly RCMY01 (sample SAMN09708234, study PRJNA481090) | Marine sediment metagenome, whole genome shotgun sequencing project. | reverse complement strand
GGGCGAAGGTGTCCTGGTCGACAGTCTCCATCAGATCGATCAGTGTTCGACCCCCGCTTCTGCCGTCGTGGTCGCTCGAGACGGCACTCGCATGATCGTGAACCACCTTGCGGCCGACTTCTTCGAAGTCGCCGAGCCTCGATGGGCAACCAACATTGCCGGCGCCGACGCAGTTCTCGTCGATCTTCGCTGGCTCGCTGGGGCAACAGAGTCTGTCATCGCAGCCAAGCGCGCCGGCATCCCTGCAATCGTGGACGTCGATCGCCCCGTCGACCCACAAGCTGACATTTTCGCCCACGCCAGCCACCTCTTGTTCTCACGCGACGCTCTGTGTGAAATGGCCGACGACCCGCGCCCGGTGAGCGCTCTGATCCGGCTTGGTTCGTCGATGCCGGGCTGGTTGGGCGTGACGCTCGGTGGCGATGGTGTTGCCTGGGTCGATGACGACCAGGTCCGATACATGCCCGCACATGACATCGCCGCGGTCGACACCCTCGGTGCCGGCGACACGTTCCACGGGGCGTTCGCACTGGCGCTCGCCGAAGGGCGCCCAGAGTGCGACGCGCTGCACTTCGCAAACGCTGCGGCAGCGATGAAGTGCCTGACGAAGGGCGGCAGGTCAGGGATCCCGACTCGCACGCAGGTGCAGGAGTTCATGACAGATCACCCACCATGCACCTCCGGACGACAAAGGAGCATCTCATGAACTTCGGAACCCATCGTTGTTTGGAGCGACTGGCCGACGACAACGGCCACTTCGCCATGTTGGCCGTCGATCAGCGGCCACCGGTCAAGGCGCTCATCGCTGAAGCACTCGGCAAAGACGTTGCCCCCCTGGCCGCTGTGCGAGAGGTCAAGCAGTTGCTCGTCGAGACCTTGGCACCGCACGCTTCCGCCGTGTTGGTGGACCCCGTCACAGCATTCTGCGGCTCCGGCCACATCAGCGCGAGACAGGGAATGATCATGACCCTCGAGGACTCGGTCTTCGAAGCCCGAGCCGATGGTCGCAAGACCTCGCTGATCCAGGACTGGTCGGTCGACAAGATCAAGCGCATCGGAGCAGACGGCGTCAAGCTCCTGGCCTGGTATCGAGGTGATGCCGGTGACGAAGTTCTCGAGCATCAACAGCAGCTCGTCGCCGATGTCGGAGCGGCTTGCCGACAAGCCGACATTCCATTCATCTTCGAGCTGCTGCTCTACGCATTCCCTGGTGAGACGCCCGAGGACGCTCCGACCGGAACACGACGCACCGAGATGGTCATCGAAGCGGTCGAGACGTTCGCTGCGCCGCGCTACGGCGTCGACGTCTTCAAGCTCGAGAGTCCGATCACCCCGGCCGCTTTGACCGATGGAACCACAACCGTCGAGGAGGTGCGAGCGGCCTTCGCTCATCTCAACCGATCGGCGGGCCGTCCGTGGGTGCTGCTGTCCGGTGGCGCAGAGGCAGAGACCTTTCTCCAGATGTTGGCCTTTGCATACTCCGCTGGCGCCAGCGGCTATCTCGCAGGACGATCCATCTGGTGGGAGGCGCTCACGCGCTACCCCGATCTGCAGCTCGTCGAGAAGGAGCTTCGAAGCAATGCCACCCGCTACATGCAGCGCCTCAATGATCTGACATCGGCCGCAGCGGTTCGGTGGAACGAATCGGGACCCCCGCTGCATCGGCCACAATGGCACGACGTGCCGTCTCGCTATGCCGGCTTGCTCACGTGAGATGGATGACCGGCAGCTCGAGTTCTGCAGCCACGGCGTCGAGCACCTGTTGATGGTGGCCCACTGCCAGCACGAAGTGGTGCTCGAGGCCCTCCTCGATCACGGTGTCCACCAGCGATTGGGCTGAGCAGGCGAGTTGGACCACGCCAGAGGTCCCGGCGAATGGTTGCTCGCCGGTCAATCGGCCCTCTCCGACAACGAGTGTGAGTCTGCCCCCCGACTTCGAGACTCGAAGCATGGTCACGGGTACCGCTGCCAGAGCGAAATCGAAGACGAGCGGCAGCTGTCGATTCGAATGGAGTGCAACGGTCACGGCACCGTCGGACATCGTCCGTGGGGCCACGCCACAGTGCCAGAACACCAAGCGATCCAGATCAGCATCGACTTCGACGAGGTCCGCGAGGAACGCCGGCTGACCGGAGAGCGACTGCATCAGCCGCATGGATACTGCGCCGAGGGCGTCTGCCTCGCAGGCCGCAGGGATCCCGTGCTCATTGAGCAACGACATAGCGGCGCACGCCGCGCCCTTCCACTCGTCGAAGCACTCGGGCCAACACCGGATGGCCAGTGCGTTCCACTCCCGACGATCGGCAAGCCGCTCCGCTCCGCTTTGCAGCGCAACGCTGCGCTCGATCGCTCCGCGAGGCATGTGATCGTTGCCGACGATGTCGCGCAATTCCGTGACGGTGTGTTCATCGGCCAGCGACAGCGGGCGTTCAGAAGCGGCGAACAGCGTCTCCAACGTGGTGTGTTCCGTGGTGACCCCGTCCGGCACAAACGACGCCTCGACCTCGCATGGTTCGAAGCCCTCAGGCGGATTCCCGACGATTCCGAGACGTGTCGAGCGCAGTTCAGCAATCGCACGTCGGACAGCATCGCCTTGCACAACCGACAGCGGGCATTTCAACGGAACGCTGTGCCGCACAACCCGTCGACGCGCCCGACCGATCGCCCGCTCGATGCTGCGTTCCACGCTTGGTCCAGGATCTTCGTGCAATCCGGCGACCTTGTGGCCCTCGGACACCAGCCGGTGAGCCGCAAGGTTCGCGCCGCAGAGGGAATTCCGGAGCAATCGTCCCCCGGTCCACTCCTCGGGGAGCGACCACAGCACAATGTCATCGATGGCGTCGAAGTGACTGACTGCGGCCGTGGCGAGACGGGAATCGGCGAACGAGGCGAACAGCACGATGAGACGCTGTGCTGTCGCCGGAATGTCCTCAATGGCGGCCGCGACCTCCTCTGGCGATTGAAGGATCGCTCCGTCTCCAACTGCCAGGGTGGTCGGGTCGACACTCGCCAAGGCGGCTGCGACAAACGGTCGCGCCGAAGCAAGATCGAATGTCGGACGACCAATCACGACCAGGACGTCCGCCCGCTCCGGCGCGTTCACGCTTCGACCTTGCGAGTTGGGACAATCACCACCGGAACGTCGGCCGTGCGAGCAAGCTTCTCGGCGATGCTCCCAAGCATCCAGCGGGTCATGCCGCTACGGCCGTGGCTGGCCACGACGATCAGATCGGCCTCATGTGTGGCTGCAGCATCCAGAATGCCGTGAGCTGGCGAGTCGTCGTATCCGACCACAACCGTCGAAGCGATCCCTGGGGCCCGCTCCGCAGCAAAGTGTTCGAGCTGTAGCTGGCCCGCGTTGTCGACGGCCAGATGCTCCGCCTTCCCAAACTCCTCGAGCGCGGCGCGCTCGGGCAGATTCACGTTGCAGTACAGGACCAACTCGGCATCGGCGATCGACGCAAGCATCGCTGCGTAGTCGAGCCCGAGAAGTGAACGGGACGACAGATCGATTGGTACAAGAATTCTCTTGGGGACAGTCATAGTGACTCCTTCACCACGATCGTCCACCGAACGCCGCTCCAGTCCCAGGGTCCTAGGTCCGCAGAACTCGTTGGCCGACAAGCGAGGACTTTCGGCCCTCGCCCATCTGGCGTCGCTGTGGCCAACTGGACCTCGTGACCCACACGAAGCACACCACCATCACAGACGCTGAAGTCTCGGATCCGATCAGTTCCTGGTGGTCTGAGGCACGAGCAGCGCTCCAAGGGTTGCCTGCCGGAGGCTTGAACATCGCTCACGAAGCGGTCGATCGTCACGTCGACGACGGCCTTGGACCGACGGTTGCCATTCGATGGCTCCCGCTACGAGGCGAACCCGTTGATCTGACCTACCGCGACCTCGCCAATCAAACCAACCGTTTCGCCCAGATCATTCGGGATCTTGGCTACACGAGCGGTCACGGCGTCGCGACCCTGTGCGGCCGGGTGCCCATGCTGTACATCGCAGCCCTCGGCACGTTGAAGAGCGGCGGCGTCTACGCACCACTTTTCAGCGCCTTCGGGCCAGATCCCGTCGTGCTGCGACTCCAACTCGGAACGGTCGACATCCTCGTGACATCGGAGGCGATGTATCGACGCAAGGTCCTCCCCAGCCGAGCCGACGTACCGGACCTGAAGCACGTACTCCTCATCGACGGCGACGCGTCGAGCTTCGAGGATCCGACCGTCCTCGACCTCTCCACGCTGATGGATCAGGCACGAGACGACTTCACCATCGAAGCGACCGATCCCGAAACGCCTGCGCTGCTGCATTTCACCAGCGGCACCACTGGCCCCCCGAAGGGTGCGCTGCACGTGCACGAGGCCGTGGTTGCGCACGGCTCAACTGGCCGCACGGTGCTTGGTCTTCGCCCCGGCGCTGTCTACTGGTGCACAGCCGATCCGGGATGGGTGACCGGCACGTCGTACGGCCTGATCGCCCCGCTCGTCAACGGAGCCACATCTGTCATCGACGAAGCCGAGTTCGACGCCGAACGCTGGTATCGAATCCTGCAGGACGAAAGGGTGCAGATCCTCTACACCGCTCCGACGGCCCTCCGCCTTCTTCAGCGGATCGGGCGTGAGACCCGTGAACCGTTTGACCTGTCGCACCTGGAGCTCGTGGCCAGCGTCGGCGAACCGCTCGACCCCGAATCGGTCATGTGGGCCAACGAGACGTTCGGGGTTCCCGTGCTCGACACCTGGTGGCAGACCGAGACAGGGGCGATGATGATCGCCAATCGACTCGGCGATGAGATCAGGCCAGGCTCGATGGGCCACCCACTCCCCGGCATCGAGGCCTGCATTCTCGCCTGCGATGACGAAGGAGAGTTGGTGGTCGACAGCGTCGGCGACCCGGTCGTTCTGACCGATCCGGGCAGCGTTGGGGAGATCGGCCTCCGCGTTGGTTGGCCCTCGATGTTTCGGACCTATCTCGGAAACCAGAAGCGCTACGACGACTGCTTCTGTGGTGAGTGGTATCACTCGGGCGATCTGGCCAAGTGCGACGAGGACGGCTTCTACTGGTTCATCGGCCGGAACAACGATGTCATCAAGACGGCCGGCCACCTCATCGGACCATTCGAGGTCGAGTCCGCTCTGACTGAGCATCCAGCGGTCGTCGAAGCGGCGATCATCGGCAAACCGCACGAGGCGATGGGGGCGATCATCAAGGCCTTCGTTGTCCTCAAAGATGGCGAGGTCGAGTCCGATGAGCTCCTTCGAGACATCCGAGCTCACGCCAGGCGAAGCCTCGGCCCAGTGGTGGCTCCCCGCGAGATCGACATCGTCGACCACCTACCGCACACCCGAAGCGGGAAGATCATGCGTCGACTCCTGAAAGCGAGAGAGCTCGGGCTGGCCGAGGGAGACACGTCGACGCTGGAGACAACACCATGAGCTCGCACCTCTCGCCGATCCGGATTCTCAGCGACATGATCCGCATCCGAGTCTTCGAAGAACGCTGTGCCGAGCTCTACGGCCAGTCGAAGATCAGAGGCTTCCTGCACCTCTACATCGGCGAAGAAGCCATCGCTGCCGGGATCATCCCCCAGCTGACGGCGGACGATGCCCTGCTCTGCACCTACCGGGAGCACGGACATGCATTGATTCGTGGTGTTCCTGCCGGACAGATCATGGCCGAGATGTTCGGCAAGGCTGCCGGGTGCTCTGGAGGACGGGGCGGCTCGATGCATCTGTTCGATACTTCTCGCCACTTCTACGGAGGCAACGCGATCGTCGGTGGCCATCTCCCACTTGCGACGGGGCTCGCCCTCGCTGACGTGATGCTTGGCCGTGCCGGCCGTGTCACAGCTTGCTTCTTCGGTGAGGGAGCCGTCGCCGAAGGAGAATTCCACGAAGCAATGAACCTCGCAGCGCTGTGGCACCTTCCCGTGCTGTTCTGCTGCGAGAACAACCTCTACGCGATGGGAACCTCGCTTGCTTCGAGCGAGTCTCAGACCGACCTCGCCCTCAAGGCTGCGTCATACGAGATGCCTTCCTGGGTCGTCGACGGCATGGACGGGTTGGAGGTTTCAGAAGCGGCCCATCGGGCGATCGACACGATCCGGGGTGGTGGTGGGCCAGTCTTCCTGGAGCTCCGCACTTACCGCTTCCGGGCCCACTCGATGTTCGATCCAGAGCTGTACCGAGAGGCCGAGGAAGTCGACCAATGGCGGGCGCTCGATCCGATCGAGAAGCTGTCGACGACCCTGCTCGAACGGGGCGAGATCACCAGCGACGAGGTTGACGAACTCTGGGCAGCAGCCAAGGACGAAACCCAAGACGCCGTCGACTTCGCCGAAGAGGCGACGGTGGAGTCCATCGAAACACTTCAGCGTCACACCTACGCAGAGTCAGGAACGGGCGAATGACCGAGACCGAAACCACCTATCGAGAAGCCATGCGGGCGGCTCTTCACGATGCACTGGAGACCGATGACCGGGTCATGATCTTGGGCGAGGACGTCGCCGACTACGGCGGCACGTACGCAGTGACGAAGGGCTTGGCCGAGACCTTCGGAAGAAGCCGGGTCCGCAATACACCGCTGTCGGAATCGGGATTCGTTGGCGCTGGCATCGGTGCGGCCATCAACGGGATGCGGCCCATCGTCGAGATCATGACGGTCAACTTCGCATTGCTGGCGATGGATCAGATCGTCAATACCGCAGCGACCCTGCGCCACATGTCCGGCGGTCAGATCGGTGTCCCGATCGTGATCAGAATGGCGACCGGGGCAGGGAGGCAGCTCGCAGCTCAACACTCCCACAGCCTCGAAGGCTGGTTCGCCCACGTGCCTGGCCTGAAGGTGGTGGCCCCGGCCAGTGTGCGCGACGCCCGCTGGATGCTGCCAGCAGCGCTCGCCGACCCCGACCCGGTCTTGATCTTCGAACACGCCGGCCTCTACGGCAAGCGTGGCGAGCCCGGCATCGAGCCCGTGACACTCACCGGCGCCCACGTCTGCCAACCGGGAGAGGACATCACCATCGTGTCGTCGGCTGGCATGGTCGACAAGGCCGTCGACGCGGCAGCGGAACTCGCTACCCAAGGCATCTCAGCCGAGGTGATCGACCTCCGATGCCTTCGCCCGCTCGACACCGAGACGATTCGACGTTCGGTGAACAAGACCCATCACGCCCTGGTCGTTGACGAGGGTTGGCGCGCTGTCGGCCTCTCGGCCGAGATCGCCGCCGACGTTTCCGAAGCCTGCTTCTTCCAACTCGACGCACCTGTTGGCCGAGTCGCCAGTGTCGAGGTACCGATCCCGTATGCCGCTCAACTCGAGGCGGCGGCGATCCCGCAAATCGACGACATCGTCGCTGCGGCTGTCCGAGTGCGGGCCGGGGGGCTCGTCGATGCTTGACCACGGCGGCCAGAGCGGCGCGATCGTTCCCCTCCCGTCGTTGGGGGCGGACATGGACGTCGGCACCGTTCTCGAATGGCGCGTCTCCATTGGCGATCACGTCGAAAGGGGCGATGTGATCGCTTTGGTCTCGACAGAGAAATCAGACATCGATATCGAGTCATGGGACAGCGGCGTCGTGACCGAACTCGTCGCGTCGATCGGTGAGGAGATCGCTGTCGGGCAGCCGCTGCTGAGGCTGGGTGGGAGTGCCGAAGCGACCGGCGGCGGGCCAACAGGCGATGGGTCCGCCGACCTCCCTCCGGAGATTGCTCGGGCCCTGCAGACGGCACCCCCCATTCGACCCAGTGAACAGACAGCTTCTCGACGTCCGATGACATCCCCGCTCGCGCGCCGTATGGCTGCCGAACGAGGAGTCTCACTCGAAGGCATCAAGGGAACGGGGCCACAGGGCGCGATCATTGCCGCCGACCTCGAGATCGCGAACAGCGGACCTCGAGGCGCTCCATCCTCGGCCCCGCCCAGCGATGACCGAATGCGACAGGCCATCGCCGAGCGTATGACTCGTTCGAACAGCGAGATCCCGCACTATCACCTCGAACGAGACATCGACATGACGCCATCGCTGGCGTGGCTGGCCACCCACAATGCTGGCGTGTCGATCGCCGAGCGGCTGGTACCCGCTGCGCTCCTGGCCTGCGCCAGCGCCCACGCGGCCAGAGTCGTTGGCCGCCTCAACGGAAATTGGGTCGATGGCAGGCTCGAGATCACCGAGACGATCGATCTGGCACTCGTGATCTCGCTTCGCTCAGGCGGCCTCGTGACTCCGACGGTCGTCGATGCCGATCAACTCAGCCCTGCGGAGATGATGGCCACCATGCGGGACATGGTGACCGGGGCCAGGAAGGGTCAGCTCCGCAGCCGTTGGATGGCACCATCCAGCATCGCGATCACGAATCTCGGCGACAACGGCGCCGATCGCGTCGGTGGCATGATCTTTCCTCCTCACGTCGCCCTGGTTGGCTTCGGCCGGATCAGCCAGCGTCCATGGGTCGTGGATGACGAGGTCATCCCGCGACACGTCGTGACGGCGTCATTGGCTGCCGATCACCGGGCGACTGACGGAGCAGAGGGCAGTCGATTTCTCGCCGTTGTGGCCGAGCAGTTGGGGCATCCCGAGTCGATCGGGCGCTGACACCGTCATCCCGCACGACATTCGGGACCTCCGACTCTCCTGTCCAAGCAGCACGTCGTTCACACTTCGGATGTACCAGTGCAGACAATCACTTGGAAGGAGTGATCTGATGACCACGAAGGTTCCGACTCCAGACGTTCTCCAACGTGAGCCTGAGTTGCCCGCTGACATCGGCGCCCAGCTCGAGGCCTTCCTGGCCGATCCCATTGGCTACGGAACGTTTGACCTGAACGACCCGATCAGCCTCGCTGACTTCGCGACGGCCCGCCATCATCGGACGTTCTTCATCGCTCCGTTGGCGTTCTGATTCGGCGGCTCCGGACATGACCCGCCGTCGGATCCCCCGGTACCGCCGACTCCATCGGCGTGGGCGGTCGTTGCCAGAGTCGACGCGCCAATGCGGACAAGCAGGTGTTGCCAGAGCGAAATGGGCACTTGATCACCATGAAGCCGACACGGCTCCTGGCGAAAGCGAACAGCTCGTGCTCGAGCTCAGACCGGCCGAGCCGAGCGAGAGGAATCTCGGTGGCTGAGGGCGCCAGAACGCCGCATCGATGCGATCTTTGCGGCCCTCCGATCGATCTCGGTGAGCGGGGCACTCTGATGGTTCGACATGCCGAGGCGGGCGATGAAACCAGCCTCGCTTCGTTGTACGCAACGCTCGGGGCGGACGACCTGCTCACACGCTTCTTCACGCCGGGAATACCGGCGCGTCAGTTCCTCGAACGCTGGGTCAGCACCGCCTCGAACGGCGGCCTGTGCCTGCTGGCCGAACTCGAGCACGACGGACACTCTCAGGTCGTTGCCGAAGCTGGCTTCGCTCCCCTGTCTGACGGTGATGTCGAGCTCGGCATCACGATCGCTGCTGACCATCGTGGCTGGACAGGGCCATGGATGCTCGATCTGCTTCTCGCACACGCTGCTGAGGCAGGCATCAAGAACATGCAGGCGCTGGTGAAGACCTCCAATCGACCAATGCTCAACATCATCAGGCATCGAGGATGTGCGCGGTTCGACGACACCGACTGGGAGACGACCCGAGTCACGATGGCCACTGCTGGCCACACCCCGAGCTGGCCTCCTGAGGCCAAGTCCCCCAGAGTCTTGATCGAGAGCCCTCGATCTCGGCCAGACGTCGCCCGCCGAGTCCGAGAACAAAGCGGCACAACACTGATCTGCGGCGGTTTCGATCGGCCCGGATCCCACTGCCCACTTCATGCTGGCGAGTCCTGCCCTCTGGTTGCTGGAGCAGATGCTGTCGTCATCGATGGACGCTCGACACCAGACATCTCTGTCGACCCCGACCGGGTAGCAGCGGCGATCAGAGCGGTGCATCCAGACGCCCACATCATCGTTGCCGATGACGCATCATCTGCAGTACTGCCCCACCGACACCCAATGATCGATCTCGAGCTGCCCGAATGTCCAACAGCCGCCGACCTCTCGAACCCAGACCCCAACAGTGAACTCTCGAACCCAGACCCCAACAGTGAAAACGAGGAATGACATGGCCACACCAAGCAGCGACAATCGTTCCACCAACTACATCGCCCGGCATCACGAACTCCAGGACGGCTTCCGCTCGCTCAGCGAAGCCATCGAGCCGACCATGAGCGGCTTCGGCAAACTTCACCGAGCGGCGATGGCCCCGGGTGCACTCGACGGGGCGAGCAAGGAATTGATCGCTTTGGCGATCGGGATCACCTCACATTGCGATGGCTGCATTGCCTTCCATGTCCACGATGCGCTGGCGGTCGGCGCCACACGAGCCCAGATCGAAGAGGCGATCGGTGTCGCGGTGATGATGGGTGGGGGTCCCGCAGCCGTCTTCGGATCCGATGCGCTCACCGCTCTCACCCAGTTCGAAGCAAAGGGCGTTTGATCGACGCGAGCAGCGCCGACCGCTCCAGTCGGGGCGATCGGTCCTGGCGTCAGTGCTTCACGACGAGAACACTGCACGGAGCCTCGTGCATCACTTTGGTCGATGTGCTTCCGTGGCGAAGCCGGTCGACTGCGCCGCCGCCGCGTGAGCCAACCACGATGAGGTCCGCATCGACCTCACGGGCCAGACCGAGCACTGCTTCGGCTGGCGCCTTGGCGACCTCGTGCGATGTGTGGCGTAGGCCTCGTGCGGTGAGGAGGGCGGCAGCCTCCTCCATCGCTGGGCGAGCGAGTAGATCACCCGTGAGCTGGTCGTGAAACTCCTCAGGTAGTTGCACATCGAGGCGATGAAGTTCGGCCGGCGACAGCGGTTCGTACGCCGTGACGACGTGAACGGTGGCGGCCGGCGAAAGGCTGGCAATCTGGCCCGCGACCTTCACCGCTTTGGTTGCATCCATCGAGCCATCGGTGCCGACGACGATACGGGAGAACATGTTGACGCTCCTTGGTTTGACGACCCTGGCCGGTTGGCCGAGGGTCAAATGATCTCGATCTCGTCCCGCCCACCTGTCACGACGACGAGGACGGGGCTCTTGCTCGCTGCCACCAACCCCATTGCCGTGGAGCCGAGCATTCGACGAGCCAGCCCGCTGTCACCGTGGGTGCCGAGAACCACGACGCCGTCGCCCATGCGTTTTGCTGCGCTGAGTAGGCCACGTACCACGTCGGTCTCGTGCACGACTTCCCAACCAGCGTTGTGACCGGCCTTTGAAAGGCGCTCGGCCACAGACTGGACGTAGCCACTCTCGGAGACTCGCTGGCCTTCGGCCCTGAGCCGCGCAACGTGCGCTGAGGTCGACGGGGCGACGACGTGCACGAGCTGGAGGCGTTGCTCGATCGACTCGGCAAAGGCAACGGCGCAAGCAAGTGCGTCCTCGGCCGTCGGCGAACCGTCGAGGGCGACGATCACTGGTTTCGCGATGTCTTCGTGGTCAGCGTTCGGCCCAATGACCATCGCTGGCCCACCGGTTGCCTTGAGGATGCCCTCCGCAACGGAGGTTGTCCCGGCTTGATCGGCGTGCTCGGAGGTCATCACAATGAGAGCGGACGACGGGATCACCGGCGCCACCGCCTCAGGAATGCTCTCGCCTGCGACGAGCGTTGAGCTGACCTCGGTCCCAGGGTGGCGGGCCCGGACGGCCGCCCGCACAGTTTCGAGCCGGTCGCTGTCGACCGGATCATTTCGAAGGCGAACATGTACGAGGTGCACACCCAAGCCCCACCGCTCCGCCAACACCTGGGCGAGGGTCACTGCCGGGTCGTGGCGGTCGTGAGCCATCAATGGAACGACGATCTCCGATGTCGGAACAAACTCGTCGACCAGGCAAGGCGCTTGGGTTGCAGATGGGTGATTCACGGCGGCCTCCTCAGGCTCTTGTGTGGTCTTCTCCGGCCGGAGGGCGCTCCTGCGCCGGATGAACGATCTCAGGCAGGCCATTCGGCCCGGCGATCAATGCAGCGGCGACCCCGATGGCCCACTGGTCGATCTCCGCCCAAGGCCGAGCGTCTCCCTCGCGAACCTTCACCCAACGAGCGAGCCAACGCTCGGGTTGTGTGAGTCGTTCGACGTCGAGTCGCCCTCCGAACAGGCGGTGTTCGATCGCACCGGACGATGCCAGAAGCTCGGCTTCCAGCTCGGGCCGCAGCGGTTCCAAAGGCGAGCGTTCGTCGATCGGACCGCTGCTGAAAAGCCAGCACGGTCGTGACGAGATGATCTCAGCGTGATCCCGAAGGAGATCGGCCGCTTCAGCCTTCCAGCGGCCGCGATAGATCGCACTTCCGAGAACGAAGCCGTCGTACCGACCAAGATCGGTGATGTGTTCTGGCTGCGAGACGTCGACATCCAGTCCGTGGTGGCGAAGGGTCTCTGCGATCCTTCGACCTATCTCCGCTGTTGCGCCGTGTGTGCTCGCTGGGCTCACCAGAACTCGCATTGCATCCCCTTTCCAAGGTCACATTCACGCCCTCACTCCAGCGTGCGCCCGATCCCTGGGCACCGTCAGAGCCGAAGGTCACCGAATCATGTCCAGTCGTGGCGCCGCCGCTCATCGAGACGAGCCGAGAAGGCGGCTGCCTGTGTCCGCCTGCTCATTCCCAGCTTGTTGAGCATGTTCGACACGTAGTTCTTCACGGTCTTTTCTGCGAGGAACATCTCGTCAGCGATCTGACGGTTCGAGTAGCCCTCGCCGATGAGATCGAAGATCCGGTGTTCCTGAGGAGTGAGGCTGGCGACCCGCCCCTCGCTCGACGACCGCAATCTCCGGAGCCCCATCCGCACAGTGGCTTGGTCGAGGAGCTGAGCACCAGCAGCAACCTTGCGAATCGACTCGAGGAGTTCGTTGCCTCGGACTCGTTTCAACACGTACCCGGCTGCTCCTGCCATCGCTGCATCGATGAGTGCCTGGTCATCCTCGAAGGACGTGAGAATCAGACACTGCACATCGGGAAAGTCATTTCGAATCTCGCGACACACTTCGATGCCGTTGCCCTCTGTCAGGCGCACGTCCAGTACGGCCACATCTGGCCTGCACTCCCGGACGACGCGCAACGCCTCCGATGCGTTGGGAGCCTCTCCGACAACACACATCCCCTCAGTTGCGTCGATCATGTCCGCCACGCCGCGTCTGACGACTTCGTGATCATCGAGCAGAAATACCCGAACCGGGTCGCTCTGCGTGCCACCCTCCTGCTCCGGCAGCGTCGCCGCGTCATTGATGGTCATCTCAGGACTCCCCTTTTGTGTCGTTCTGCAACTGATGAAACCAGGGCCGTGGACCGTCCTGGATGCGTGACCAAGGGAGTCATTCAGCTCTCGAGAGGTGGCGTCACGACGACTGGGCACTTTGCGTGCTGAACAACGTCTCCGCTCACCGATCCGAGCAAGAGTGAGCGGAACCCGCCCAGCCCTCGACGCCCGACGACCAGCAAGTCCGCACCTTGGGAGCGGTCGATGAGGGTCCCCGCCGCATGCCCGTGGACGGCGGTGAAAATGATGTCGAACAGTTGGCGGTCTTCGTCCTCGAACACCTCGGCTGCGGTGTCTCTCAGGAGCCGATTCGCTCCGACCTCGAAGGTGCTGGAGTTGAGGTGCGGCGCTTCGAGACCGGCGATCGCATTCAGGTTCCACGCGTGAACGAGCTCGATCGTGTCCCCAGGCTGGGCGAACGAGATCGCCCACCGCATCGCCTCGCGAGCGTGGGCAGACGCATCTACTCCAACGACGACGCGCTTGGCTGATCGCTTCGCTTCATCACCTGGTGTCATGTGCTCAACCTTCCGATCCTTGTCGCTTCGAGCATGACGCCGAGCGCTCTTGATTGTCAGAGACCTTGGTCCCTCACCGCCCGTTCCATGCTCGCCACGGGCCCTTCGACCCTGGCGGCAGCACGGCTCTTCGGTTGGAGTTGAGTCATGACGACGACCGACTCACGTGCCCTCAGCCAAGCGACGCCTGGCTTCATCGTGGTCGGCGTCGATGGATCGGATGAGGCCGTCCACGCGCTCGCCTGGGCCGTCGACTTTGCGACCCGCCGCGACCTGGCGGTCGAGGTCGTCACGATCTGGTCGTTCCCAGCCATGAGCATCGAACTGCCATCGACTGGTCGCGTCTTGCATCGACATGCCCTTGAACTGGCCAGACACGCGGTCGATATGGTCGTGACCGACCGGGAAGCGGCGGGAGCCACCCTCCCCGAGATCCACGTCGAGGCCTACCTCTCCCATCCGGCCGAACGACTTGTCCTCGCCAGCCGAGAGGCCGAGCTCCTCGTGGTTGGCCGCGGTCGGCTGTCGGTCCTCGGCTCGACGAGTCGAAGCGTCACTCAGCATGCAATCTGCCCTGTGGCGGTCATTCCGGCTCCAGACGACGATGTCCCTCCGACCTCGCTGTCGATACGGCTCGGCGCCGACCACCCAAGGGTGGCGCAAGCGATCGAAGCGGTCTCTCAGCACCTTTCGGCAATGGGAATTTGATGCGAGAGCTGCGTGCCCCGTCACCCAAAGTTGCCCTGTCACCCAAACCAGCCCGAACGGGAGCGTTCACATGACACGACTCACAGAACCGCCTCGCATCGTCGACGACCTCATGACCGATGATCTCATCACCGTCGAGACAACAGATACGATCGGCCAAGCCCGCGATCTCGTACTCTCGCTTGGTATCAACGCTCTGCCCGTCCTCGACAAGGGCAAGCTCGCTGGCATCTTGACGTCGTCCGACCTCGCCGATGACTGGTCAGAGCTCCTGCCAGTCTCTGCCGCGATGAGCGTCGCGATTCATCGGATCCACCCTGAAGCGACCTTGCGAGCAGCGGCCGATCAGATGTTGTCATGCAACGTCCATCATCTGATCGTCGAAGACGGGGCCCGAATAGGGATCATCACCAGCTTCGACTTGCTCCGTGCGCTGACCGCCCCGTCCACGATCTGAGGCATTGTGACCGAACACACAGACATCGCCCGCAACCAATACATCGAGATCGTCGTCGAGGCGATCATCGCTGTGGCTCCGGAGACCGAAGACGAGGTGCGTTCGATCGATCGCACCGCCGATGTCTTCGAGGTCCTCGCGCTTGACTCGATGGATCACCTGGGGGTCATGACCGAAATCGCTTCGCGAACCAAGATCGAGATTCCCGAACGCGAATACGGGCAGCTGCGCAGCATCGTTTCACTCGCCGAACGCATCGCCGGCTGAAGAGGATCAATCAGGGGCGGATCGCCGTCATCACCGACGACCGATTGCGGCCCCAGGCTCGAGTCGTGGCTGCTCGGTCACGCGCTCCTCGGCTGCCCTCCCCCGCCGGATCCGCAACTCGAGATCGACGAGTGGTTTCGTGATTCGCCGAGCGGCCCACAACCCGACCAGAGCGACAATCGATCCGACCACTCCGTCGAGGATGTAGTGGTTTGCCGTCACCACCACCGCGAGCGCCATGAGCACGGGGCCTCCGACAGCAACGCAACGAATCGGCAGGCGGGTGCTGGACGCGAACAGTGCAATGCCGATCAGCAGGTTCCAACCGACGTGCAAACTCGGCATCGCCGCGTACTTGTTCACCAACGCCGGTGGCTGCAGAACGCGATACGACGTCGAAAACTCGGTGACGGTGTCGACGAAGCCAGCATTGATGAGCCTGGGCGGGGCGACAGGCAACAGAACAAAGATGACGAGCCCGATCGCACCGGAGATGAACATCGCGTTTCGCAGGATCAGATATGACCCGATTCGGGTGTGGTGAAGCCACAGCAAGGTCGCTGCGATCACCGGCCAGTGAAACCAGATGTAGACCCAGTTCGCGACGGTGGTGAGGCCATGTGAGTCTGTCCACCCCTGCATGGACCGCTCCACCGCGATGCCCAAGTCTTCTTCACGCTCGAGGATCCACCGGCCGTTGTCGATCGCCGTGGCCTCGGCTCCTTCGGTCTGACCCCGCACCGCGAAGTAGAACAGCACCGCACAACCGATGAGCGCCGTCTGTTTCACCAGCTCGGCCAGAGGAGGGGTGGATTCGACATCCCTGCGACGATCAGACACCGCTCACCGAGTCACTTGGAGCCGCGAATCTGGCGCGTCGCCTCGCGCATCGTCACCGACATTGCTTCGACCAGTCGCCGACCGGTCTCGGCGAGATCCTCGCGAACAGCGACATCACCGATGGCGTTGTCAACCGTATCAACGGCTGCCTCGACGGCTTCTGAGAGCCGCTCCAACGCTGCATCGGACTCCCGCAGATCATCATCGCTGAATTCCTGCTCGGCGTGGAGCTTCAGCTTCAAGCCGAGCCCAGCGAGTTCGTCGCCGACCTTGCCCCATGCATTCTTGATTTCCCGAGTGCTCATGACAACTCCATTTCCGAGTGAACTGTTGACCTCCATGATGAGGCCTGAACCGGCGTCTGAACAGGGGCCAAAGGTCAGTACGAGTGTTCTCTCCGCTACAGAGTCGGTAGACCCTGGCCGTCGCAGCGCCAATCCAGGATGCTGACATCATGGGTGCAACATGGCTCGATCTCGCGATCGTTCTCGGTCTCGTCGGGATCAACGCTGTGTTGTCTGGGACGGAGATGGCGCTTGTCTCCCTCCGCAGCGTCCAGGTCGAATCGCTGGCCGACAGAAGCAGCCGAGGCCAACGTGTCGCCGACCTGGTTCGAACGCCGGGCCGCTACCTCTCGGCTCTCCAGCTGGGGATCACGTTCGCTGGCTTCCTCGCCTCCGCATCAGCTGCGGTCGAACTCAGTGCGTCCGTCGCACCATGGATGGACTTCCTCGGCGGCTCTGCCCGAGCCGCCTCAGTGGTGCTGGTCACCGTCCTCGTCTCGATGCTCACCCTGGTGTTCGGCGAGCTCGTGCCCAAACGAATTGCGATGCTGCATGCCGAGCGGTGGAGCCTGGCCGTCGTCATCCCACTCGCCTGGTTCATGACCATGGCGGGTCCGGTACTGAGACTCCTCGAAGCAGCGACGAACGGCGTCCTTCGCCTCACCGGAAACGGCGGGGCCGGTCCGACCGAAGAGGTCAGTGATGACGAGTTCCTTCGTCTCATCGCCAACCGGTCGTCCCTGGCTCCCTCTCAACGTCAGATTCTCTTCGAAGCAATTGCGGCCGGAGATCGAACGCTGCGACACATCCTCGTCCCGAGGCCTCTTGTCGTCAGCGTGGACATCGCCGAGTCAGCCAGGGCCGCCGCCGGCCGAATGCGAGATGCCGGCGTCTCCAGGGCCCCACTGATCGATCACGACCTGGACCATCCCGTCGGCCACCTCCACATCCTTGACCTGGTTCGTGCCACTGGCTCGGTGGCCAAGTGGGCACGACCCGTCCTTGCGCTACCGGAGTCTCTCTCAGCCCTTCGAGCACTTCGTCGCCTCCAGGCAAGCCAGACCAAGCTGGCTGTCGTCGTCGACGAACACGGGGGTACAGCCGGCATCGTGACCATCGAAGACATCGTCGAAGAGTTGGTTGGCGAGATCCACGATGACACCGACCAGCCGACGGTCATCAGCGCGTTCGACCCAGCAGGAGCGATCGTGCTTCCCGGCACTTTTCCGATCCACCGCGCCGACGAACTCGATCTGGTGCTTCCAGCTGGTCCGTACGTCACCGTGGCCGGCTTGGTCTTGGAACGTCTTGGCCACCTCCCCGAAGTTGGCGAACACATCGAAGTCAACGGCTACGACCTGGCCGTCAGCGGCGTCGGTCGGAGATCGATCACCGCCGTCACCATTCGCGCGTGCGACACCATCGTCGACAGGCACACGGGCCAAATTGCAGCTCAGAGGTGACCAAGGTTTCGCTGGCGCTGGAGATCGCGGCAAGCTACAATCGCCCTAACTCATCGAGGCGAAGCAGGCGGTATCAAGGCCTAGTCTTCGTGGGTTCGGTGCCTCGGCTCAACATCCAACGCTCGCCCTGCGTTAGGGCATTTGTGTCCTCGTGACACACCACCGGATGACAACCGAGGCACCTCTCTTTTTGGTGGCTGCCTCTAGGCCAAAAGCAACGGATACATGGCCAGATACAGCCCGATGAGGGCCACGCCGGTCCAGCGAGTCGGCATTGGCGACCGGATCAACAGCACCGTCACTGCGGCCACGATCGCAGCCGCGACGAGGCTGCCTCGCTCGATACCTGCGCTCAGCGCTGTGGGGAAGAGCAGCGGCCCAATGCCAGGAGAGAGCGTGGCGTCGACGAATGACGAGCCGAGCAGATCTCCCATGGCCAACTCGCCCTTGCCCTGACGGAGCGCTCGAAAGTCGATCACGAGCTCGGGGAGAGACGTGCCGGCGGCCAGAACGAAGAAACTGAGCAGGTACTCGGGTGCGCCGAGTTCCTCGGCGGCCCGGGTGAAGGACTCCACCGCCACGGTCGCTCCCAATCCGACGAGGGACAGAAAGAGCAACGTTCGGCCGACCAAGCGTCGAGTCACGCCCGGCTCCTTCACCACGCTGACCCCTCGCGCTGTCGGTCGTTGGATGATGAACGTTCCTCCCAACCAGAAGGCGAGAAGCAAGGCGCCGTCGGCACGGCCGAAACGACCGTCGGAGAACAGCAGGGCGCCGGTCAGCAACGACAACACGGTCATGACACCGACCGTGACGATGAACCGTCGCGAGGACTCGAGCCGGCCGACGAAGCAGAGCAGACCGAGCACGACGGTCATCTGTGTGACGACTGACCCAATCGAGTCACCGACGTTGAGGTCGCCATGATCACGGGCTGACGCGATGAGGCTGTTGGCCACTTCGGGCAGATCGGTTCCCACGGCCACGATGGTCACGCCGATCACGAAACTCGAGAGTCCGAGGTGCGCTCCGAGCTTGACCGCAGCATCCAACGCGTGCCCACTCGCCCAAATCGCCCCGCCGAGGCCGAGCGCAGCGATCACCAACCAAAAGACAGTCACACATACGTTGTCGCCGACAGTGACAGGTTTCGCCAGAGTCCTCGGTCCCTGCTGTACTCCAGAGGGGACAAAGGACTCTGCCATCGGCGACCTCGGTGGTGTTCGATGAGCGCATGACGAACAAGGATCGAGAAGCCACCGTCGTCCACGAGCTCATGACGAGTGACCCAGTCAGCATCCACGTCTCGGACTCTGCTGGACGGGCGCGGGATCTGATGTCCGCTCTCAGGTTCCACGCTCTCCCCGTCACCGAGGGCAGCCGCATCGTCGGCATCGTCACCACCACCGATCTGGCGGACAACTGGCCGGAAGACACACCCGTCACCAGACTCATGAGCGCTGCCCCGCACAGCATCAGTCGAGATGCGACGCTCGAGACTGCCGCAGCGCAGATGCTCGCCAACGAAGTCCACCACCTCGTGGTCGATCCTGGCGGTGAAGCGCCAGGCATCCTCAGCAGCTTCGATCTCCTCCGAGCGTTGGCGGATCGCGCTCCGTCGTCTTGAGGGTGGCACGGTGACGTCACTCCCACCCACGACCGCACTCCCACCCACGACCGCGTGGTTCTCGCTCGACGTCGACGACGTGGCGACGCGGCTCGACACGTCGACGACGAGCGGCCTCGACGACACCGAAGCCAGGCGACGGGTGGAGGTCTTCGGCCGCAACGAACTGACCGCCGTGGCCGAACGACCGTGGTGGCCCCTGCTGCTCAAGCAGTTCACGAGCCCCCTCACGCTCATCCTGCTGGTCGCTGTTGGGATCTCGACCTGGCTCGGCGAGTCGATCGATGCGATTGCCATCGGTGTGATCGTGATCGTGAACGCTGCACTCGGGTTCGTGCAGGAATGGCGCGCTGGTCAGGCAATCGATGCTCTGACCTCGATGATGGTCCTCCGAACAACCGTCATCCGCGACAGTGAGCTCGCCGAGATCGACGCCGCCGGCTTGGTTCCAGGTGACCTCGTCGACGTGGCCGCCGGTGATCGAGTGCCGGCGGATCTACGGGTCGTCGAGGCCACCGGATTGTCGGTCGACGAATCGGCCTTGACCGGCGAACCGCAGGGCGTCGACAAGGGTGTCGCCTCGGTCGACCGGGATGCCATCCTGTCGGCTCGGTCCTGCTTGCTGCATGCCGGGACCGATGTGACCGCTGGGCACGGTCGCGGCGTGGTCGTCGCCACCGGCGCATCGACCGAGTTCGGAACGGTCGTGGATCTGGCTGCCGCAGCAGAACAAGGAGAAATTCCTCTGCAACGCAGCCTCGGCGAGCTCGGACGGCTGCTCGGCATCGTTGCCGTGGCCATCGCTGCCCTCACCGTCGCCGCGGGCATCGCCGCTGGCCGGCCCAGCGGTGAGATGTTCATCACCGGCATCTCCTTGGCCGTCGCGATCGTTCCAGAGGGTCTCCCGGCGGTGGTCACCGTCACGCTGGCGCTCGGCATCCAGGCGATGTCCAAACGACACGCACTCCTGCGTCACCTCGAGGCCGCCGAAACCCTGGGAGCGGCGTCGATCATCTGCACCGACAAGACCGGCACGCTCACGCAGAACCTGATGCGTGTTCGTCGGATCTGGACGTCCGGCGGAAATCAGGCGGTCGACGACACACTGCTGCAGAGATCCGAGCCCGTCGAACAACTGCTCCACACCGCTCAGCTCTGCAACCGGGCAACGGTGGTCGAGACCGCCGACGGCCGCCACGAGCTCGGTGACCCAACTGAACTGGCCTTACTGGTCCTGGCTGAGGAGCAGGGCAGTCGACCTCCTGACGACGAACAGTTGCACGAGATCCCGTTCGACTCCGCCACCAAGGTCATGACCGTGTTCGCCAGATCGGGTGATGGTCAAGCGGTCGCCCACGTCAAGGGCGCCCCCGAAGTGGTGCTGACGCACTCGACCGGCCTTCATTCGAACACAGGCGAGACACCGCTGACGCCAGAGTGGCGCGAGCAGATCGAGCAGGCGCAGACCGACATGATGGCGGCCGGGCTCCGCACTCTCGCCATCGCCACGCGCCCCGTCGATGACAACGACATCGGCGACCGCGTACCCGATGACCTCATCTTTGTCGGGCTGCTCGGCTTGCACGACCCACCGCGACCAGAGGTCGCTGCTGCCGTGGCGACCGCGCGCGCCGCAGGAATCACCATCGTGGTCATGACCGGCGATGCCAAGGGCACCGGCCTGGCGATCGCAAAGGATGTGGGCCTGCCAGCGACCAGGGCAGTCGTCGGGACGGATCTCGATGCGACGTCCGACGCTGAACTCCTCAGCGTTCTCGATGGCTCGACCGTCCTCGCAAGGGTCACCCCGGCTCACAAGATGCGGGTGGTCCGGGTTCTCCAGGACAACGGGGCCGTCGTCGCAATGACCGGAGACGGAGTCAACGATGCTCCGGCACTCGAACAGGCCTCGATTGGTATCGCCATGGGACTCCGCGGCACCGACGTTGCCCGCCAGGCTTCCGACGTGGTGCTGGCCGACGACAACTTTGCGTCGATCGTTGCGGCGATCGACGAAGGGCGACGACAGTACGCAAACATCCGCAAGTTCATCCGCTACCTGCTTTCGTCGAACCTCGGTGAAGTCATCGCCATCACCGGAAGCGTTCTGCTCGGCTGGCCCCTCATCCTGCTGCCAGCCCAGATCCTGTGGATGAATCTGCTGACCGACGGCGTCACTGCGCTCGCGCTCGGTGTCGAGCCGACCGAACCCGACGCGATGACACAACCACCGCGTGATCCGAAAGAGCCGATCGTGGACCGCATCGGCGCAGTGTGGATTGGCGGGATGGGGCTGTTGATCGGGCTGACGACCCTCGCGGTATTCCGCTTGTCCCTCGGTACGGGCGAAGGGGCGGACCTGGTGCGAGCACAGACGCTGGCGTTCACTGCCATGGTCCTCATGGAGAAGATGAATGTCTTCAACTTCCGCTCCGAGAGAGAGTCGCTCTGGAGCCTCGGTCTCTTCTCGAATCGGTGGCTCGCCATAGCGTGGACGGGAGCAATCTCCGCCCAGATCGCCGCCGTTCACCTTCCAGGTCTCTCCGATGCGCTCGGTACGACCGGGCTTTCGCTCAAGGAGTGGGTCATGCTCGTTCTCCTGGCACTCCCAATCCTCGTGACTGGCGAAACCGTGAAGTTCCTTCGCCGACGAGCTTCCCGGCAGAAGGCTCCCGCGAGCAGTCCCTCCGGGTGACTGAGCGGCGCTCGAGGCAGGACGAAGGGCCCTAACCGAGGTGGCCTCATGGGATGAAGCTGAGAAGGGCCCGACATGAAGGAGCCCTCCGTCCAACCTGATTGCGTCCCTGAGTTCGATGGTCGGCCGCCCGGCGGACCATCTGTGTCGGCGGGCTCCTCTGCAACGGGAGCTCGTCGGCTCCGGGCGTCGCGCCGAACCGACCCTCAGTGCTGGTTGATCACCGCAAGCGCTGCGTCGGTGGTCTCTTCGTGCGAGCCCGAGGTCGCCAGCTGTCCTGCTTCTGGCCACGGTGCCTGCCGAGCACGCATGGCATCGAGGATCTCCGGTCGCGCATCGCTCGAATCATCATCTGACTCGAGGCGCCGCTGCAGGCGCTGCCGAGCGGTCTCGCTGTCGAGTACGCACTCGATCTCCGTGAGATCAGCGCCCATGCCTCGCGCCAAGGACCGGGCCCGCTCGCGTTGGATCGGGTCCCCAAACGATGCGTCGAGAATGACGGACTCTCCATGCTGCAGCAACAGCGCAGCTCGTCGGAAGATCTCGTCGTAGGTCTGAGCGCTGATCTCGCTCGTGTAGATCCCCTCACCAGGCTTCGCGAAGTCCCGCTCGAGATGGCCACGCCCGGTCAGTTCTTTCCGAACTTCGTCCGAGCCGATCGTGCTCCACCCCTTCGCCCGCGAAATCGCTCGCGAGACCGTCGTCTTGCCGCTGCCAGGCGAACCTCCGACGACGATGAGTCGGCGTCGTGCCAACTCGAGGTGCCGGAAACTGAGATCGAGGTGGGTCCGTGCGATGCCTGCTGCTTCGGTGTCTCCCTGGCGGTGACGGATCGATGCAACTTTGGCCCGAACGTGCGACCGGTAGGCAACATAGTGATGGGCAAGCGATGCTGGATGGTGCTCGTTGCTGAACTCGGCGTAGTAGCGCCATACCGCATCTGCGGCTGCTGGCCCGGCGAGTCGATCCATGTCCATCGCGAGGAACGCGATGTCGCACAACACGTCAGACACCCGCAGCGACCGGTCGAACCCAAGGCAGTCGATGATCCGCGGACCATCATCCAGGCAGAAGATGTCCTCGGCAGTGAGATCGCCGTGCCCATCCTTGACGAAGCCTCGGGCCAGCCGTTCATCGAACAGCCTCTCTGAGTGTGCGAGATACCGGATGGCGAGGTCAGCGACCCGTTCGAACTCGCTTTTGTCGAACACCTCGCCGACGAGAGGCTCCATGTCTCGGATGTTGTCTCGCCAGTTACCGGCCACGGCATCGCGCCCGGCGATGGCAGCGGCATCGAAGATCGGTTGTTCGGCGGCGTGAAACGCCGCCACGGCCCGCACGATCAACCGCAGCAAATCATCGAGGTCTGGCGACGAGGCAAGCCGTGCGAGCTTGCGGTCGTCGGGCAGCCGCCGCATCACGATCATGCGGTCCACCAACGCTCCGTTCTCGTGGACATCAGCGGCTCCCAGGTAGACATCGGGGGCCATGCGACGGTTCAGAGCGATCTCGTCATCGACGGCCTGAAGTCGTTTTTCGACCGTGCTGAAATCGAGAAAGCTTGTCTGGATCGGCTTCAACAACTTGTAGGCCCGGTCCGCTGTGAAGAGCACGGTCGAGATGTGTGTCTCGGCAGCACCAGGTCGCCCGTCCAGTGGTCGTGGCAATCGCTCGGTCATGTGGGCAACGTACGTCTGATCGAGGGCCGGTGACAGGGGCCGAAGTCCGCAGATTCATCACTCGACGCGAGGACGTTGTGCCCTGCCCCGTTTGGAGAAGGGCACGGAGGATGAAGTCACACAACAAGAAGGGCGGATCCACCGTGACACTGGTTTCGACAATCGTCCACATACAGGCCTCGGACATCCCGATCGAGATCGAGGCAAAGGGAGGGGTCCCTGACCGGGACATCGACTACCTCGGCGAGCGACTCGAACGAGTACTCAGACCCATGGCCGACCGCATCGCTCACGTTCGGGTGTTGATGACAATCCACCACGAACGAGATCCTGGAGCACAGGCAAGGGTCCGAGTCACGATCCATGCCAAGGGTGAAACAATCCGTTCTGAGGTGATCGCCCCCACCATTCGAGATGGCATCTCGGGTGTCGAATCGAGGCTTCACCGCCAGCTCGAACACCGAGCGAAGCGGGCAAAGAACGACCCAAGGGGCAAGGCCCCCAAACCGGGCGAGTGGCGACACGGCAATCTCCCAACGCCCCGTCACGCCGGCTTCGACCGACCAACAGAGGAGCGAGAGCTCATCACCCGGAAGTCGCCGACCACACTTCGCTCGACGTTGGACGAGGCCCGCTGGGACCGGTTCGTGCTGGGCTACGACTTCTTTCTGTTCGTGGACACCGACACGGGTCGAGACGCTCTACTGGCATCAGGCGAGGACAGTGACACCGAGGTCCTGGTCGACATCGAAGAAGCTCCGACGATGAGCGTTGGCGAGGCCACGACCTGGCTCGACCAGACGGCTCAGGATTTCCACTTCTTCCGCGATCAGGAGAATGACCGTGGCGCGGTGATCTATCGGCGGTACGACGGCCACTACGGACTTCTGACACCGCGCAGCGTCGACGTTTGACGTAGCGAAGGGACCGAAGGCCCTTCGCACGGAGGACCAAAGAGCGAAGACTGAACCTGCGACAACGCAGGAGGCAATCCAATGACAAGCAAGGCCATGACCGAACGTTGGGTGTACGGGTTCGATCAGATCGTCGAGGCCGAGGAGTCAGTCGGCGGCACGTGGGACGATGTGCGAGGCCTCCTCGGGGGCAAGGGGGCCAACCTGGCCGAGATGACGAGGATCGGTGTCCCGGTGCCCCCTGGGTTCACCGTCACGACTCGGGCATGCAACCGATATCTGCAGCTCAGCGGCCGCCTCCCCGACGATCTGTGGCCACAGGTCACCACCGCTCTCCGAGCCATTGAAAACCAGACCGGCAAGACACTGGGAGATCCATCGAATCCCCTCCTGGTCGCTTGCCGGTCCGGAGCCAAGTTCTCCATGCCGGGGATGATGGACACCGTTCTCGACATCGGACTCAACGACGATGTGGTGAAGGGCATGATCCGCTCGACCGGCAACGAACACTTCGTCCTCGATTCTTACCGCCGGCTCATCCAGATGTTTGGCTCGGTGGTGCTCGGTATCAGTGATGAGTACTTCGAAGAAGTCCTCACTGACGCCAGAGAGGCAGCGGGTACAGACAACGACGCCGACCTCGACGTCGAGTCGCTCCGCTCGATCATCGACACCTTCAAGAACGTCACAAATCGTCGAGCACCGATCCCCTTCCCGACCGATCCGATGCAGCAACTCCAGATGGCCATCGAAGCCGTCTTCGACAGTTGGGACGGCAAGCGAGCCAGGGACTATCGCCGAGCGGCTCACATCTCCAACGACCTGGGAACAGCGGTGAACGTCGTCGCGATGGTCTTCGGCAACACAGGGAACGAGTCAGCCACCGGTGTGGCGATGTCCCGAAACGCAACGACAGGTGAACCGCGACTCGAAGGCGACTTCTTGATCAACGCCCAAGGGGAGGACGTTGTCGCTGGCATTCGAGTGACTCGGCCGATTCAGGAACTCGCCGACGAGATGCCGGAGATGAGCCGCCAATTCGCCGAGACCGCTCAGCGGCTCGAAGCCCACCACCGAGACATGCAGGACATGGAGTTCACCGTCGAGAACGGCAAGCTCTGGCTGCTGCAGACTCGCGACGGCAAGCGGACCGCACAGGCAGCGGTCCGGATCGCCGTCGATCTCTCCAACGAAGGAGTCATCAGCCGGGCAGAAGCGGTGAACCGCATCACCCCAGAGCAAATCGAGGCGTTCCTCCATCCCCGTTTCGACCCTGCGGTGATCGCTGACATCCAGCCAATCACGACCGGACTCAACGTCTCTCCAGGCGCAGCGTCTGGCATCGTCGCCCTCGATCCTGATCTTGCCGAGCGATGGGCCAATGAGGGGCGAAACGTCATTCTTGTTCGGCCCGAGACCAAGCCAGACGATGTCCACGGCATGCTCGCCGCCCGAGGGATCCTCACCTCGAGTGGTGGACGAACCAGCCACGCTGCGCTCGTGGCTCGCCAGTTCGGACGGCCTGCGGTCGTCGGCGCCACCGATCTCATCATCGATCTGAACGCCCGGACGGTGGCGTGCGGAGACTGGAAGGGTCAGGAAGGCGATCACATCTCGATCGACGGCACCTCAGGTGACGTCTTCGCCGGGAAGGTGGCCCTCACCGAGGGCGATATGGACGACGCGTACCTCTCGGAACTGCTGGAGTGGGCAGACGACATCAGCGCCCTCGACGTCCGAGCGAACGCCGACACCGGGCCAGACGCCGAACGAGCATCGCGATTCGGTGCCCGTGGTATTGGCCTGTGCCGAACTGAGCACATGTTCTTCGACACCGAACGCCTTCCGATCATGCAGAAGATGATCATGGCTTCCACCACCACAGAACGAGACGAGGCCATCGCCTCGCTCCTGCCGTTCCAGCGTGAAGACTTTGCCGACCTGTTCCGGGCCATGAGCGGCAAACCGGTGATCATTCGGCTGCTCGACCCTCCCCTGCACGAGTTCCTTCCCGACCGCGATGAACTACTCCGCAGCATTTCCGACTTGCAGATCAAGCTGTTGCGAGCATCTGACCTCGACGAACTGGAGCTCCTCCTCGCTGAGGTGGAGCGGGCCAACGTGCTGATGGCGCAGATCGACTCCCATCGAGAAGCGAACCCCATGCTCGGAACTCGGGGCGTTCGACTCGGGGTCTTGATCCCAGAGCTCACGACCATGCAGGCTCGTGCGATTTTCGAAGCTGCAGCTGATGTCAGCGAGGAGGGGATCGACGTTCGTCCCGAGGTGCTCGTTCCGCTCGTGAGCGACGTGCAGGAGTTCATCAGACAGCGCATCGTGATCCAGGCCGCTGCCAAGTCCGTGAGAGACGAGCGTGGCGGCTCGATTCCGACCATCGTTGGCGCCATGGTCGAGGTGCCCCGAGCGGCCCTGACTGCCTCGGCCATCGCCGAGTACGCCGATTTCCTCTCTTTCGGCACCAACGACCTGACCCAGACGACGTTCGGCATGAGCAGGGACGATGCTGAGTCTGGCTTCCTGATCGAATATCTCGAGTCCGGCGTGTTCACCCAGAATCCCTTCGCAACGCTCGATCCCGAAGGAGTCGGCGAGCTGATCCGCCAGTGCCTCGACGGCGCTCGCTCGATAAAGCCCGAACTCGAGGCAGGCATCTGTGGCGAACACGGCGGCGATCCCGCCTCGATCGAGCTCGCCCGGAGATTGGGCGTCAGCTATGTGAGCTGCTCTCCGTTTCGGGTGCCAGTCGCCAGACTCGCTGCCGCCCACGCCGAACTCGCAATCGCCACTGACCAAGACCCCAACGGAGAGCCCGCATGACGACCGCATCCAACCAGCCAACAGCGAGCGACACCGGCACGAACGCCGAGCCAGTAGGCCTTGATGAGCGGACAGGCCTCGTGCGCCTCAGCCTCTCGGAATGCTCCGACATGCTCGCATCGGCACACGTTGGCCGCATCGTGTTCGTCGACGGCAACCAACCAATGGCGCTCCCAGTCAACTTCGCTTGGTTCGAGGACTCCGTCGTGTTCCGAACAGGCGAGGGCCAAAAGCTTCATGCCGCCACCGTGGGGCAGACCGTTGCTTTCGAAGTCGACGAGATCGACGGGGCTACGCACCAAGGATGGAGTGTGATCGTCAAGGGCAGCGCCCGTGAGGTCACCGATTGGGCGGAACAGGAACAGCTCGAGCAGCTCGATGTGCGACCATGGCAGCGTCAACCCTGGCGCCGGGGTTGGGTCCGCATCGAACCTGCAGAGATCACTGGCCGAAAGCTCGACCTCTCGTGACGGCCACCAAACGGCCGGCGGCGATCACCGTCGACGGCAACGAGGCAGCAGCCCACGTCGCTTACCGCCTCTCCGATGTGATCGCCATCTACCCGATCACCCCCGCATCGACCATGGGCGAGCTCTGTGACTCGTGGGCCGCTGGCCGGCAGCCGAATCGACGCGGCGAAATTCCTAGCGTGATCGAAATGCAGAGCGAGGGGGGCGCCGCCGGTGCCGTACACGGCGCACTCCAGGCCGGAGCGATGACCACCACATTCACGGCATCTCAGGGCCTGCTGTTGATGATCCCGAACATCTACAAAATGGTCGGTGAGCTCACGCCATCGGTCATCCATGTTGCTGCCAGGGCGATCGCCACCCATGCGCTCAGCATCTTCGGCGACCACAGCGACGTCATGGCAGTGCGTCAGACAGGCGCAGCCATGCTCGCCTCGTCGTCGGTGCAGGAAGCACAGGATCTTGCACTGATCGCCCACGCAGCCACGCTGCGCAGCCGCGTCCCGTTCATCCACTTCTTCGATGGATTCAGAACGAGCCACGAGGTAGCCAAGATCGAGTCACTGTCCGCCGCAGCGTTCGACGCCCTCATCGACGACGACCTCGTTGCCGATCACCGAGCGCGCCGCCTCGATCCGAACCGTCCCGTCCTCCGAGGCACCGCCCAGAACCCAGACGTGTTCTTCCAGGCGCGCGAAGCCGCCAACCCCTTCCACGACGCCGTTCCTGAGATCGTCCAGGACGCCATGGACCGGTTCGCTGCGGTGACGGGACGCCGCTATCGGCTCTTCGATTACGAGGGTGCCGACGACGCCGAAGATGTCATGGTCATCATGGGTTCAGGCGCCGGAGCAGCACGAGATTGGCTGGACGTCGCCGAGGCCGCAGGCCGAAAGGTCGGCGTCCTCACCGTTCGACTGTTCCGCCCGTTCTCACCGCACCACCTCATTGCTGCGCTCCCTCGCTCGACGAAGCGAATCGCAGTCCTCGATCGAACCAAGGAACCGGGATCGGTCGGCGAGCCTCTGTACACCGATGTGTGCTCGGCGCTGAGAGACATGGGATGGCCCGCTCCCCCACGTGATCGGTGGCCGCTACGGCCTCGGGTCCAAGGAATTCACCCCGGCCATGGTCGAGGGGGTATTCGCCGAACTGGGCCGACCCGAACCACGTCGACACGTCACCGTCGGCATCATCGACGACGTGACCCACACAAGCATTCGCCACGAAGCCGACGTCGACATCCGACGACCATTGCTTCAGGCGGTCTTCTACGGACTCGGCAGCGACGGAACCGTCGGTGCCAACAAGACCACAGCCAAGATCGTTGGAGACGAGACCGATCTCAACGTGCAAGGCTACTTCGTCTACGACTCGAAGAAGTCGGGGGCGATGACCGTGTCGCACCTGCGGTTCGACACGCAGTCGATCACGTCGACCTATCTCGTGGACACCGCTGACTTCGTTGCCTGTCACCGCTTTTCGTTGCTGCAGCGGACCAACATCGCCGAGCATTGCCGAAGTGGCGGCACGCTGTTGTTGAACTCGCCCCATCAGCTTGACCAGGTGTGGAGCCATCTCCCTGACAACGTGAAGCGAACGATCACCGAGAAGAACCTGAGGGTGTTCGCTATCGATGCAGACGCAATTGCGGCTCGAGCCGGCATCGCCGGCAGGGTCAACACCGTTCTCCAAGCCTGCTTCTTCGCTCTCACCGACGTCCTCGACGCAACAACGGCGATCACAGCCATGAAGACAAGACTGTCGAGTTCCTACGGACGGCAGGGTGCCGTGATCGTCGAGCGCAATGCCGCTGCCATCGACGGTGCCCTCGAAGCGCTCCGCGAGGTGACGATTCCCGCCGATGCCGACCTCGCTCCACTTCGGATGCTGGTGCGAAGTTCGGTGTCGCCAGAAGGGGCGACCACGCTCGACTCGTTGTTGGCCGGACGTGGCGATCTGCTGCCGGTCAGCGCGCTGCCCGTCGACGGCACCTTCCCGACCGGCACTTCGAAGCTCGAGAAACGCTCGATCGCTATCGAAGTTCCCATCTGGGACCCGGACATCTGCATCGACTGTGGCCGTTGCGCCCTGGTGTGCCCACACGCCGCCATCAGGATGAAGGTGATGTCCGACGACGCACTCGATGTCCAACCCGATGCCTTCCGCTCGAAGGTCTGGAAGGGCCCGGAGGGTGACCGAATGACGATTCAAGTCGCCCCTGACGATTGCACCGGTTGCGGTGTATGCGTCGACATCTGCCCGGCGAAAAGCAAGACCGAGGTCAAGCACCGTGCCATCAACATGGCGCCGGTCGGCGACCACGTCGTGGACGAACGTGAGAACTTCGACTTCTTCCTCCAGCTCCCCGAAGCCGACCGCACCAAGCTCCGCCTGACCTCGGTGAAGGGCTCACAGCTCGCCCAGCCGTTGTTCGAGTTCTCTGGTGCGTGCGCAGGCTGTGGCGAGACTCCATACCTGAAGCTTCTCAGCCAGCTGTTCGGCGATCGAACCGTTATCGCCAACGCCACCGGGTGCTCCTCCATCTACGGGGGCAATCTTCCGACCACACCGTGGACCACCGACACCGCCGGGCGGGGTCCAGCGTGGGCGAACTCACTGTTCGAGGACAATGCGGAATTCGGTCTTGGCATGCGTCTCGCTCTCGACAGCCACGAACAGCGGGCCAGTCACCTCCTCTCATCGCTGGTTGACGAGCTCGGATCAGACGCTCGTCGATTGCTCGAGCCATTCTCGAGAGACGAGTCGGATCTGGCCACGAGGCGCGAATGCATCGAGTCGCTCCGAAACGACCTGAAAGGTCGAACCGACGCTGCCGCTGTCGAACTCGATTCGCTTGCTGATCACCTTGCCCGTACCGACGTCTGGATCGTCGGAGGCGACGGTTGGGCGTACGACATCGGGTTCTCCGGCGTCGACCACGTCCTCGCCTCTGGTCTCAACGTCAACATCCTGGTGCTCGACACCGAGGTCTACTCCAACACCGGTGGACAGACATCGAAGGCGACGCCCCGCGGTGCCGTGGCCAAGTTCGCAACGGGCGGCAAGACAGCTCCGAAGAAGGATCTCGGCATGTTGGCCATGGCCTACGGCGATGTGTTCGTCGCCCAGATCGCCATGGGGGCCAACATGACACAAACCGTGAAGGCCATGCAGGAGGCCGCTGAGCATCCTGGCCCTTCGCTGATCATCGCCTACAGCCCGTGCATCGCCCACGGGATCGACATGACCAAGATGATGGACCATCAACGCCTGGCCGCCGAGACCGGCTACTGGCCGCTGTATCGCTTCGACCCTGAGCGCGAGCGCTCAGGCGGCCACAGCCTGCATCTCGATTCTCGGCCACCCACCCTGCCGTTCAGCGATTTCGCCAGAACTGAGGGCCGCTTTGCTTCCCTGCGGCGAACCAATCCCGACGCCGCGAGCACGCTCTTCGCCGCTGCGCAGCGCGACATCGACAATCGGTGGCATCTCTATGAACAGATGGTCAATGTCGAACGAGTTGCCGTCTACACAGACCTGGAGAGCGAAGACGAAGGAGACGGCATCGAACCCATGGAGGCCTCACCATGACCGAGACACCGACAGTCGATCTCACCACCGTCTATCTCGGGCTTCACCTCCGCAGCCCCATCGTTGCCTCGGCCTCTCCGCTGACCGGCCACATCGCTGACCTCGTCAGACTCGAAGAGGCTGGCGTCGGCGCCGTCGTTCTGCCCTCGTTGTTCGAAGAACAGATCGAGTTCGACTCGCTGTTCCTCGACGGCTTCGATGGCCACGCCGTCGGAGCTGAGGCGACGTCTGGCTACCTCCCACAAGCGGATCACCTCACCGCCGGGCCCGACCACTATCTCGCCCTCGTCGAGCAAGCCGTCAGGACCCTCGATATCCCTGTGATCGCCAGCCTCAACGGCACATCGCCAGGCGGCTGGACCAGCTTCGCGACCCTCGTCGAGGAAGCGGGAGCGGCCGCAATCGAGCTGAACATCTACCGGATCGCCGCCGACGCCAACATCACTGGCACCGAGATCGAGGATCACCACCTTCGCCTGGTGGAAGATGTCCGCAGGGCCGTCGAGGTTCCGCTGGCCGTCAAGGTCGGCCCTCATTTCAGCTCGATCGCGAACATGAGCCGCCGGTTGGTTGAGGCCGGCGCCGACGGCCTCGTGCTGTTCAATCGTTTCTACCAACCCAGTATCGATCTCGATGAGCTCACGGTCGCACCTCACCTGGTGCTGAGCTCGCCGGACGAGTTGCCCTTCGTTCTGCGTTGGATGGCGCTGCTGCGAGGCCAACTGTCGTGCTCATTGGCTGCGACCACTGGCGTGCACAGCGCCGAGGACGTCGTGAAGTGCATCCTGGCTGGCTCGGACGTGGCGATGATGACGTCGGCGTTGCTCGAGCACGGACCCGATCACGTCGCGACGGTACTCAGCACGTTGTCCCGCTGGTTCGACGAGCGCGGATACGAGTCCACGGATCAAGCGAGGGGCAGTCTCAGCCAGCGTTCCGTCCCCAACCCTGAGGCATTCGAGCGCTCCAACTACGCACAGACCCTCGCATCGTTCCGAACCGACCGGTGATCCTCGGGGACCAAGGACTCTGACCCATCCGTCGTTCGTCGCCGACAATTGAGTCGGAAGTCTGACACCGACCGAGGCCCGGCCATCGATCGGGCCCGGTGCGACCTCCGAGAGGAGACCAACTCATGATCGATCATGTGGATCGTGCCACCGTCCAGACCCTGGCCGACCGAACGGACGGCCCGTGGGTGTCGATCTACCTGCCGACCGAACGACTGGGCCCGAACCAGCCGTCAAAGATACGCCTCAAGAACCTGTTGACCGAGGCGAAGGCAGTTCTGACGACTCGAGGTGTCGATGACCGAGTGATCAGCGCCATCGCCAAACACGGCGCAACCGTTATCGGGCGGCAAGAGCTCTGGCATGCTCGCGAGCGGGGCCTCGCCGTCCATGTTTCGGCCGAGGAGGTCCTCGTTCATCGACTGGCCGAGCCGTGTGAGCAGACGGTCGTGGTCGCCGATTCGCCCCAGGTCGACCTGTTGCGTTCGATTGCTGAGCAGGACCGGTCATTCGCGGTCCTCGCTCTCAGCCTCAACGACATTCGCCTGTTCCGTGGAAACCAACAGGGTTTGGTCGAAGACGATCCGCCGGTGCTGCCCGCTCGGATGAGTGACGTTCTCGTCGGCGATGACCGCGAACCACAGTTGCAGAGCCACAGCGGCGGGCGCGTGGGGTCCGGAAACGTGACTGCCTCGTTCCACGGCCAGAGCACGAACGACCAGGCCGATACCGACCGGTTCCTCCGCTCGATCGATCGGGCGCTCACTGCGACAATCGATGCCGATCTACCCATCGTGCTCGCTGGTGTGGATCGCATCGTGGCTGCGTACCGACAGCTTTCTCACCATCGGGGGCTGCTCCCTGAGGCGATCCATGGCAACGTCAGCCGTACCGCGGCCTCAGAGCTTCACGCCAAGGCCTGGGCGATCGTCGAGTCGAGCAAGACGTAGCGAATCAGGCTCTGGCCCAGACGAGCGGTGTTCCGCTTCGTCTCAGATCGAGGCGAAGCCACAGGAACATGGTCGTGACGGTCACGATCCCAGTGGTTGGGCCAAGGATCGATTTGATCAGCACGAACGTCGTGATCGACTGGGTCAGCAACAACCAGACGGTCACGGCCGCGTTGATCAAGCTGGTGAATGACCACAGGACCGAGAGCCGAATGAAGAACTGCTGCATCAACGGATGCGTTCGCGTCGCGTCCTCGAATGGGAACACGTCGCAGGCCAACTTCTGAGCGAGCGGATTGCCTAGGCGCACAGACACCAGAAACGTCATGCCAACGATCACGGTCGTGATGGTCGGCTGCAGGAAGTAGACCAGCATCGACCCCGTGAGGAGGGCCGCAACCGTCTTGCCGATGAGCGCCGCTGTGCCCAGGACGATCAGACCGGGAATCCGGTGCCCCAAGGCGAGTCGCGTTGCGATGGCGGCCAGCGACCAGGCCAGGGCGATCAGCAGAGCCCACACGCTCCCGAGCACTTCGAGGAAACCAACGAACAGCAACAGAGGGATGACTTTGCCCTCGATCACCTTCGGCAACGCGTGACGCGCGACGGCGCGGACATCGGGAATCACAACGGGATGGTGCACGTACCAGCTCCTCAGGACGCAAAAATGGCGCCATATCGAGTGAGATTCGGTGCAACGGTCTGTCGAGGGGTGACGGACCCGAGCTCACGCAGTCCGGTCACGATAGCGACGGTCGGCCTCGATGTCGGCGCGCACGTCTCTCATCAGCTCCGGTGAGTCGATGATCAGCCCCGCAACACCGTGAGCCATGAGCCATCGTGCTCGATCTCGGCTGCTGACTGCCCACGCCACGATCGGGGCTGAGCGGGCTGTCGACTCGAGGAAGGCCGACGTCGCCAATCGCTCGTGAAGAACAATCCCGTCACTCCAACCGAGAGCCAATGCCAATCGCGCCAGCGGGCGCTGCCACCGCGACCCGACCGACATGAATGTGCAGGTGCCTTCTCGACCCCGGAACGGCGCCAGCTGCCACCAACACCGGGCCGACACCCTCAAAGGGCGACGGTCGGCCACGACGTTCTTCACGGCAACGGGGAGCCTCGGGTCTGGGCCCTTGAGATCAACCCACAACTCGGAGCGCTGAGGCAGCGCCTCGACGACGAACGACATCTCTGGCCGGGCCGCCGATCGGGGGAGAACACTGCCATGGTCGTACAAGCGGGAGGTCGGCCACAGCGCCTTGCTGTGTCGAACTTCGAGTCGACCGCGGAACCAGTGGACGTCCGCCTCCACGACATCGGCGTCGCCCGGAGGCCAATCGGCGGGCGCGGCATCGACGTTGGTCAGGTTGGCTCCTCGATGAGCAACCACGATCACGTCTGGGCGGCCGAGTGGCTTCTCGCCGAACCGCTGGGTGTGCTTTGTCACGGGTTGGTCAGACGATGTTCAGGGCCTTGCATCGCTTCGACAATGCCCGTCCCCACTCGCTGGCCCTCTCGATCTCGTCTTCCGACATCGGTCCATTGCCATCGAGGACGAAACTCTCGTGCTCGATGAGTTCCTCGTACCCATGATGACGCAAGCGCCGTGCGATGCCACGAGCTGCGGACCCGGAGATTATCTGTGCTCGGTCGGCCCTGGTATCGAACGCTCCACAGAAGCGACCTTGTCCATTGGGGAGATTCCTGATCCATTCTCGCAGCCCTGGGCCGCCGAAGTCGTCGTCGAGATCGAGCGCCGGGTCTTGAGCTGCGGTCTCGGCCGCACTCTTGCGGCTGGCCTTCGATGTCATCCCGTGGAGGTGCGTTGGACCGCCCACGACGAGCAGCTGCACGTCACCCACATCGGCTGGCGTGACCAAAGACGTGGGCAAGACCCTCACCTCACCGAGCTCTTCGAGCCGCGATGCGATGTGCTGAGCGACCTCGTGAGTGTTCCCGAACATCGATTCGTAGACAACGATGGACCTCATGCTCGCTCCTCAGCTTGGTTGTCCGATCCGGACGGTTCCTGCGGCTCCATCTTCTGAGCGATCACACGCGAAGGCCAGGGGCGAAGGACCCTTCAAGAGCGACGCCTTCGTCGCCGAGTCCCCGGGCCATACTGTCGTCGTGCCCGATCCGCAGCGAGAGCTCGAGAATCATCCACTGTGGGAGGCGTCGTCCGACGGATTGGTCCTGGTTGACAGCGACGGACGAGTCGTCGCCACCAACAGCGCCTTCGACCGCCTCTTCGGCTACGAAGACGGTGCCCTGTTGACGCAGCCGATCGATCTCGTTGTGCCCCTCAACTCGCGAGGCATGCACGCGAAGCTGCGCGAGAATTACGAGAAGGCCCCGACACACCGGCCAATGGCGGCAAGCAGACATCTCGAGGGCCTCAGAGCCGACGGATCGGCCTTCCCTGTCAACGTCAGCCTCGGGCGACTCGAGACAGCGAGTGGCATGCACAGCTTTGCAGCGGTACACGACCTCACCGATCGCATCCGCTTCGAGGCCGAAGCAGCCAAGGTCAAACGCAATCAGGCAATGGCAGAGGAGCGTGAACGCATCGCCCACGACCTTCATGACACCGTGATTCAGCGATTGTTCGCTCTCGGCATCGGGTTGCAGGGTCTGCCATCTCAGATCGAAGAGCCGGTTGCCTCGGCGAGGGTCTCGGCTGCCGTTGACACCATCGATGACGTCATCGACGATTTGCGCTCGGCAATTTACGGTCTCCGCCATCAGGTCAGCGGCCATGCACCGTTGCGCGACCAAATCCTCGGCATCATGAACGAGATGCGACCGAGCCTGGGGTTCTCGCCCGATCTCCACATCGTTGGTGAGCTGGATTCTCTCTCCGATGCTGCGGTCATCGGGCACCTTCTCGCTGTGCTCCGCGAAGCGTTGAGCAATACCGCACGTCACGCCGACGCAACAAAAGCGACGGTGTCGCTCGAGATCGACGGCGACGAGGTCGCTCTCGAGGTGGTCGACAACGGCATCGGTCTGAAGGAGAACGTTGTTCGCAGCGGCCTCTCCAATCTGGCCGACCGTGCCATTGCTCTCGACGGATCCTTCGAGGTCCGTCGCCACACGCCGGCCGGGACCATCTTGCGATGGGCCGTGCCCGCATGAGGGCCTTTCGGCCGGTGTGTTCGCCCCCTCTTCGAACCAAGGTGTCTCTATGCCAGGTCAGATCGTCACCGTCACCCTCAACCCAGCGCTCGATCTCTCGTCGAACACCGCTGTTGTAGCCCCTCATCACAAACTCCGATGCACGGCGCCGTCGTTCGATGCTGGCGGGGGCGGTATCAACGTCAGCCGTGTGTGCAGTCGACTCGGAGCGGAGACCATCGCCGTCGCGCC
>RCMY010000489.1_pt1 | contig 37016 bp, 36 predicted proteins | sample 2041341 | NCBI WGS metagenome assembly RCMY01 (sample SAMN09708234, study PRJNA481090) | Marine sediment metagenome, whole genome shotgun sequencing project. | reverse complement strand
TCAACGCCGCCCAGATCAACGAACGCACCGTATTCGGTGATGTTCTTGACCACGCCGTCAACTTCCTGACCTTCGGTCAGGTTGCCAATGACTTCGGCACGCTGTTCGGCACGTGATTCTTCAAGGATCGCACGACGCGATACAACGATGTTGCCACGACGACGGTCCATTTTCAGAACTTGGAACGGCTGCTTCAGACCCATCAATGGGCCAGCATCGCGCACGGGGCGCACATCAACTTGCGAGCCGGGAAGGAACGCAACAGCGCCGCCCAGATCAACAGTAAAGCCACCTTTAACGCGACCAAAGATAGCGCCTTCAACGCGCTCTTCTGCGGCGTAGGCTTTTTCCAGACGGTCCCAAGCTTCCTCACGGCGCGCCATCTCACGAGAGATAACAGCTTCGCCACGGGAGTTTTCGACCTGACGAAGGAACACTTCGACTTCGTCGCCGACTTCAACTTTGGGAGCTTCGCCTGGTTCGGCAAATTCTTTCAGCTCGACGCGGCCTTCCATCTTGTAGCCTACGTCGATAATGGCTTGGCCCGCTTCAATCGCGATTACCTTGCCTTTGACAACAGAGCCCTCTTCGGGCGTGTCCATTTCAAAGCTTTCTTCCAAAAGTGCTTCGAAGTCTTCCATTGAGTTCATAGCCATGTAGCTTGATTTTCCTTTAGCATTTGGTTTCTGGCCGCGCGGTTGTCTCCGCCGGTCTGTGATTAAAAATGTCGTCCGTGATGGATTCCGTTCGCAAAACAAAGAGGGCCGGATGAATCCGACCCTGCCTGATATATCGCGCCCGAAACGTGTATCCGCCCCTTAGACAATCGCGCGTATAAAAGATTTGTGCAGGCGACGCAAGTATGGTGGCGTGTACGCGCCCGTCAGATAATGGCGGGCAGCACGATATTGAAACGAAGTTAACTATCGCCCGCTTTCGGCACGCTCGGACCGCCGTTGGCGCGCCTGAATTTCATCAACCGCTACCGGCCAAGGCTTTGATTGCGGCTTCTAAAAGCATTGCTACCGCCCGAACCCGCGCAAACTCTGACCGCCCCTGCCGAGAGATCAGCCAAAGCGGATTATACCGCCTTTGTGGGAGTTCAACGATCGCAAGATTGTGCTGATCAGAAAATGCCTCGACCCCTGATCTGGGAAGGATCGTATAACCAAGGCCCCGCGCCACCGGAATCGGTATCTGGCCGATCTGGTTGATAGAGGTCCTGACTGTTAGCCGATCAGCACCGCGATATTCATCCGGAAAGTTGATCGACAACAGGTCGTCCGCATAGGTGAACCCATCTGGGTGCGCCACAAAGCCAAGGTCATTCAAACTTTTCAAAGTTACGTCGGTTCCCGCAAATTCCGATGGCAGCACCAAGCATAATTCCTCTTGGGCAAGCGGGGTTGCCTGCAATCGCGGGTGATCGACCTGACCGATGACAACGCCCAAATCCAGATCACCGTTCAAAACCCCCGCAACGATACTGCCCTGTGGCGCGGCGGTTACCCGGACAGTCAGGTTTGGTGCCTGCTCCATCCGGTCAAGCAGCTGTGGATAGACCCACATCGCGACGCTGCCCGAACAGCCCACGCTTACTTCGCCCGTGTTTGCGTCATCGACTTTAACTGCCTCAAGCAAGTCCTGCTCTTGCGCGCGCCTTGCCTTTCCAACCGCTAAAACCGCCTCTCCCGCCGGGGTCACTGTGAACGACTTGCCGTCCTGTGAAATCAGCGGCGCACCGACCTGCGCCTCAAGCTTGCGAAGATGCTGCGAAATGCCGGGCTGGGTCATTCCTAGACGCTGCGCTGCGCGCGTAAAATGGCCAACCTCACATAGCGTCGTAAAGCTTTCCAACCAGGTTGCATTCAACATCAGAGCATTCCGTTTAATTATCGAAATCATATCAGATGATAATTTTTAATCAAACCATTGGCCAACTATATCTGCCCCACCCATTAGAACAGGACAAATCATGACACCGACACCACGCACATTCTCTCACATCGGGCTATCCGTTCCAGACCTTGACGCCGCGATCAAGTTCTACAGCGATGTACTGGGCTTTTACGTAATCATGCAGCCCACCAAGATTACCGAAGACAACAGCGACATCGGCCAGATGTGTACCGATGTTTTTGGTCCGGGCTGGGGCAGTATGCGGATTGCACACCTTGCCACAGCTGACCGGATCGGGTTCGAGCTTTTCGAATTTGAAGGGAATCAAGCCCCGTCCGAGAACCTAAACTTTCGCCGGCACGGAACGTTCCACTTTGCTATTCAAGATCCGAACCTAGAAGATCTGCTGGAAAAAATTGTGGCCGCCGGAGGGAAACAACGCATGCCAGTACGAGAGTATTTCCCCGACGATAAACCCTACCGCATGGTTTATGTTGAAGACCCCTTTGGCATCGTCTTTGAACTATACAGCCACAGCTACGAACTAACCTATTCAGCAGGTGCATACTCCTGAAGGCCCGATAATACCGCCAGTCCGGAACACGTAAAAAGGGCCCCAATTCGAGGGGGCCCTTTTACATTCCTAGTTCGTCAAAGTTAGACGCTAATTCGTTAGGCCTCTGTAGGCCCGCCCGCGTCTTTCCAGCCGGGGAAACCACCGATGTTGGTCACGTTGGTATAACCCATATCATGTAGGGTTTTACCTGACAGCGCCGCTTGCCCACCCGCACCGCAGATTAAATAAATCTCAGCGTCTTTCTTGAAGATCGGGTTGTACAGCGATTCAACTTTGGGGTCCGCGCGAAATTCGATCATGCCACGCGGTACACGGTGCGCACCCTTGATGGAGCCGCTTTCAGCGATATCGGATGAATCGCGCACATCAATGAATAGGCCTTTGCCCTCGGCATGTTTTGCGATCGCATCTTTTGCGTCCATTTTCGGGACAACTGCGTTGGCGTCGTCCAAATAGTCTTGTGCGGTTTTCATGATGATATTCCTTATATTCACATTGAGCAGCCGCCATCATTAATGACGCGGCAGTCAATATAAGAACGCACTAGATCACGCGACAGTTCCACCTGCAGGCAAATATCTTTGCTGGCCGGCATCCGGTAGTGAAAAAAGGTCTAGGCCCCCAAGCGCGCGCAGATCAATTCGATCGCACGGGCCACGGCGGCGCTGATATCCATGGTCGATGTATCCATCTCGACAGCATCTGGCGCGGGCCTTAACGGGGCTTCGGAACGGGTGCTGTCGCGTGCATCGCGTGCTTCCACATCGGCCAACACATCGTCGAATGTCACGTCAAAGCCTTTTGCCGTCAGTTCTGCGAACCTGCGTTTTGCACGGACCTCTGATGTGGCGGTGACAAACAGCTTTACCTGCGCATCGGGGCAAATCACCGTGCCAATATCGCGCCCGTCCAGAACGGCACCCCCGGCCCGCATTGCAAAACTGCGCTGAAAATCCACTAAGGCGGCACGCACTGCGGGGATCGCAGCGGCTTTGCTGGCGGCCTCGGCCACAGCGTTGGTGCGCAACTGGTCATTCTCCAGATCATGCGCAACAAGGGTCAATGCAGCCTCTTCCGCCGACATCCCCTCGAGCACCTTAGCGCCAACAGCACGGTACAAAAGCCCCGTGTCCAAATGCGCAAAGCCGAAATGTTCGGCAACCGCACGAGAAACCGTCCCCTTGCCAGCCGCCGCAGGCCCGTCAATGGCGACAGTAAAGCCGTCCATCATGCGGTGCCTCGTGCGACGTTGGCACCTAGCTGCGCCATCAGCGGCTCGAATATCGGGAAAGACGTCGTGATCGGCGCACCGTCATCTACGCTTACCGGTGCGTTGGCCGCCATGCCCAAGATCATAAAAGACATCGCAATACGGTGATCCAACTGGCTAGCACAGGTAGCGCCACCGGGGACGTTTCCATGCCCCAGCCCGGTAACCGCCCACCAATCAGGACCTTCGTCAACCTCGACCCCATTGGCACGCAGACCTTTGGCCATCGCATCAATTCGGTCGCTTTCTTTCACGCGCAGTTCTTTGACGCCCCGCATCATGGTTTGGCCTTGGGCAAAAGACGCAACCACAGACAGGACCGGGTATTCGTCAATCATCGACGCCGCGCGGGCGGGCGGCACTTCGATACCCTTCATATCCGGTGAAAATTTAGCCCGTAAATCGGCGACTGGTTCACCGCCCTCGGTGCGCTCGTTTTCATAGGTCAGATCGGCACCCATTTCGCGCAGCGTGGTGAACAACCCGGCCCGCGTCGGGTTCAGACCAATTCCAGGTACCAGGACGTCGGACCCCGGCACAATCAGCGCCGCACAAACCGGAAACGCGGCAGATGAGGGATCACGTGGCACATCCACATGCTGGGCCTGCAACTCTGGCTGACCGGTCAGGGTGATAACCCGACCTTCATCCGTATTCTCGACCGTGATCTCGGCCCCAAATCCCGCCAACATCCGCTCGGTATGGTCGCGCGTGGCCTCGGCCTCGATCACCACCGTCTTGCCCGGCGCGTTCAAACCCGCCAACAATACGGCCGACTTCACCTGCGCAGACGGAACCGGCACCACATAGCGCACCGGAACAGGCTCGGCTGCACCGACGATTGTCATCGGCAACCGACCGCCTTTGCGCCCGACAGCTTGCGTGCCAAACAGTGCCAACGGAACCGTCACCCGCGCCATGGGCCGACCGTTCAAACTGGCATCTCCCGTAAAGGTCGCGGTGATCGGCGATGTCGCCATTGCGCCCATGATCAGCCGAACACCGGTGCCGGAATTTCCGCAATCAATCACGCCGTCAGGCTCGGCAAAGCCGCCAACACCAACCCCATGCACAGACCAATTGCCGCCGCCCAAATCCGTGACCTCGGCCCCGAACGAGCGCATCGCGCGGGCCGTGTCCAGAACGTCATCGCCCTCTAGCAAGCCGCTAATCGTGGTCTCGCCCACACACATCGCGCCCAAAATCAAAGACCGGTGAGAGATGGATTTATCCCCCGGCACTTCGGCCACACCGCTCAGGGGTCCGCAAGCAGACGAGGTCATGGGAATAGGCGTGGCGTGACTGGACATGGGGCAACCCTCAATCTGAATTCTGAACGCCGTCATAAACCAGCCCGCAGGCGCCGTCCATAACCGCGGGCCCTATCTTCTACTAGCTCATTAATCTCTATGGGTGTCCGGGGGCCGTCAGCACCCTGTCAGCGTTTTCGAAACGTCAGATAATGTGGCACACGGCCTTCGCGCAGGGCCTTTTGCTCATAGCGGGTGGAAATCCAGTCATCCCACGGCTCTTTCCAATCCGCCGGGCGCTCGGCGAGCCAATCGAACCCGTGGCGGGGCACCTGTTCCAGCGTCTGGCGCACATAATCCTCGATATCTGTCGCCACGCGAAATATCGCGCCGGGTTTCAGCACCCGCACTAACGGCTCCAGATGCTCCGGCGTGACAAAGCGGCGCCGATGATGGCGTGTTTTGGGCCAAGGATCGGGATACAGCAGAAACGCACGATCGATCGACGCTTCGGGCAGGACGTCAAAGATATCGCGCGCATCGCCCGGATGGATTGCGACATTACTTACCCCGGCGCGCCGGATTTTCCCCAACAGCATCGCAACGCCGTTGATGTAAGGTTCACAACCGATGATCCCCAAATCAGGATTTTGCGCGGCCTGATGCACCATGTGCTCTCCGCCGCCAAACCCGATCTCAAGCCAGACAGGTTTGCCATCGAACAGTGTTGGCAAATCAAGCGGCGTGCGCGACGGGTTGGCCTCCCAATTGACGGGACCGGGGGACAGCGCATCAAGGTCTTCCTCAATATAGCCCTTTTGGCTTTGCTTGAGGGATTTGCCTTTGAGGCGACCATAGAAATTTCGGCGGGGGCGTATGGGATCTGTCATGCGGATGCCTTTAGCCTGACACCTGCCCCAGCGCAACGGCTCGCTTTAACCCGGCATCAAGCTAGGGATGCAAGGCTTGGGCCATCGGAAGCAAATCAGGCCAGATGACCATGTTCCAAGACAAGCCGATCACCGGAAACCTGCCTGACTGGTCCCGAGTTTTAATGCTGGTTGACGAACGATTTGACCGTCACCGGATTGCCCGGCTTTGCTCTGGTCTCTAGCCCTGTTTTGACGTGTCCGATGTCACGTCCCTCCATAAATTGTCAGAAATTCTTGAGACTGACAGCTTCGATTTGAACTTTGTCGATTACAGCCTGCATAACGGCACAGGGCTTGTGGCGCTTGAGCTGATCCGCCTCTCTCCGCGCAACTGCACTACGACCAACACAGATGCGCTTAAAATTTCCTGCAACCAAACCTGGATTACCTTGTCGCCCTGCAAGAGTAGGAAGGCCATCCAACCCTTCGTGCTGCCAAATTCAAAGCGACCGCGGGTCAAGCTGGCAAAAGCGCTAAACCGCCTTCGCCGTTCCAACCGCATTCATTGGCTGGCGTTAATGCGTAACGATGATCCGCAGCCCTTTAGTTTAAACGAAAAACGGACCCTCGACACTGCCGAAGGTCCGTCAAGTTTTTGGCAGTTTAGCGGTAAGAAAAATGCCGCCTACGTCCTGAGCTCCGTTAAATTGCAGCCTTCAACGCGTCGACCAGATCGGTTTTCTCCCAGCTGAACCCGCCGTCAGCCTCGGGTGCCCGGCCAAAGTGGCCATAGGCCGCTGTCCGCTCGTAGATAGGCTTGTTCAGCTGCAGATGCTCGCGAATGCCGCGTGGGGTCAGGTCCATGATCTTGCCGATGGCACGCTCAATCGCTGAATCGGCGACATCCTCGTCACCGCCAAAGGTGTCGCAATAGATCGACAACGGCTGGGACACACCGATCGCATAGCTTAGCTGGATCGTGCATTTGTCAGCCAAACCCGCAGCAACCACGTTCTTTGCCAGATAGCGGGCAACATAGGCAGCAGACCGGTCAACTTTTGTCGGATCTTTACCCGAAAACGCGCCGCCGCCATGGGGGGCTGCACCGCCATAGGTGTCTACGATGATTTTGCGCCCTGTCAGGCCCGCGTCGCCATCAGGGCCACCAATGACAAACGTGCCGGTGGGGTTCACCCACCATTCTGTGTCGGCGGTAATCCAGCCTTCGGGCAGTACTTCGGTGATGTAGGGTTCGACGATATCGCGGATATCGGCGCTTGATTGCGCCTCATCTGCGTGCTGGGTCGACAGAACAATCGACGATACCCCAACCGGTTTGCCATTTTCATACCGCACAGAAAGCTGGCTTTTTGCATCAGGGCGCAGTGTTGGCTCGGTGCCGTCTTTGCGCACCTCGGCCAAACGGCGCAGGATCGCGTGGGAATAGTGGATGGGGGCTGGCATCAACTCGGGCGTTTCAGTCGTGGCGAAACCGAACATGATGCCTTGATCGCCAGCGCCTTCTTCTTTGTCGCTGGATGAATCGACGCCCTGCGCGATATGCGCGGATTGTTCGTGCAACAAGTTGGTGATTTCGCATGTCGCGTGGTGAAATTTTTCCTGCTCGTACCCGATGTCTTTGATACAGGCGCGGGCAATATCTTCGATTTTGCCCATATATTCGTCTAGTTTACGCTTGTCAGACAGGCCGACCTCACCGCCGATAACAACCCGGTTGGTTGTGGCGAAAGTTTCAGCAGCAACGCGTGCTTCGGGTTCTTCAGTCAGAAATGCGTCCAAAACGGCGTCTGAAATACGGTCGCAAACTTTGTCAGGATGGCCTTCGGAAACGGATTCCGAAGTGAAGGTATAGTTTTTCCGGGACATGTAGTGCTCCAATAGATTTCTTAGCCACGTCAGGAAGCCGTTGTGGCCGGTGAATGGGGCTTAACTTTGACGAGACTGCGCGTCAAACGGTAACTTACGAAGGCGCACCCATAGTGCGCTTAACAGACCAATCAGCAACACCATTAGGAACGGCCATTCACCGAATCGACTGTACAGAGTCGGCGCACGCGCTGTCGGCAGTCGGGCATCCAAAAATCCTGCAGTATTCAGCGCAAGGCTGTCGGTAATCCGTCCCACGGGGTCGATCATTGCCGACACGCCGGTGTTAGCCACCCGCGCCATAGGAAGACCTTGTTCGATTGCACGCATCCTGGCTTGAGCCAAATGTTGCAGGGGCCCCTGCCCTTTTCCGAACCATGCATCATTCGTCAATTGCATAAGAAATGCGGGCCGTTGTGGCGCGGCGTTCACATCACGGGCGAACACAGCCTCGTAGCAAATTAGTGGCAACGCCAGCCCAAGCGGTCCTAAATCCATCAGGGCCGCACCATCCCCCGACGAATAGCCATTGCCCAGTTGAGACGCAAAGCTGCTGATGCCGACTTTCGCCAACGCATCCCCAAAGGGGATATATTCGCCGAACGGGACAAGGTGATGCTTGTCATAGGTCTGCGTGACCGTACCCGATGGGCTTAGCAGCACTGCCGAATTGTAAAACTGCATCATGTCGCGACGCTGAACGCCTAAAACAACCGGTGTGTCCCCGGCTGCAAAGCTGATCTGGCTTAGCGCCCCATCGGCCAAATCCAAAGGCCACGGGATTGCGGTTTCAGCCCAAAGAATTAAGTCAGGCGCTGCATTGCCAGGCGCAGGGGCCGCGCTGGTCAAGGCCAGTTGCCGGTCAAAGAACTCCGGTATTTTGACGGGGTCCCATTTGTCCTTTTGTGCGGCGTTGGGCTGGACCAATCGAACGGTGTTGTCGGTAACCGGTGAAGGGCCTGCGCTGAAAGGAACCACAAACGCCGCCAAAATCACCGCCCTGCCAGCCCAAAGCCCAATTCGGATTTTGCCAAGGTGCAGCGCTGGCGGCATAAAGACCGCCGCCGCCGCGACAACCATAAGGGTCATCCCGTACGGACCGACAAGGGCCAAACCCTGACCCGGCCACAGATCGACCAAGCCCTGACTGAGCATCCCCCACGGGAATCCGGTGAATAAATATCCCCGAAGCATTTCAGCGGCAGGCAAGCAAAAGACCAGCGGCCAGATACGCGGTGACAACCAGCACGCCATGCCAAAGCCCAAACCCCAAAACAGCGCCAGCCCCCCGCACATGATAATCAGCGCAAAAGGGGCCATCCAGGCATATCGTTCAGGATCGACCATGAAAGGTGACAACAGCCACAACCAGCCATGCAGGAAATAGCCGAAAGCAAATCCCCAACCTATGGCAGCGGCTTGCAAGGGGCGCGGGCTGGCGCGAAATAACTGGACCGCACCCACAAATCCGAAAAACAAGAGTATCGGTATGTCATAGGGTGCTTGGCCAAAGGCTGCCACAGCCCCCGCAATAACAGCCGCCGCAAACCGCAGCCAAGCAGCAACTTTTGCAGACATTAAACCGATCCGGCCACACGTACCCGAAGGCGCTTGATGCTGCGTGGATCGGCGTCGATCACTTCGAATTCCGGCCCGTCGGGGTGCACGACAACTTCGCCACGTGCCGGAACACGACCCGAAAGCATGAAAACCAGCCCGCCCAGCGTGTCGATTTCTTCTTCGTCGACATCGTCGTGGTCGGTCAGCGAATAGCCGATCTCGGCCTCAAACTCGGCCAACGGAGTCTTCGCCAGAACGATATAGGAGCCAGTTTTTTCAAGCGTCCAATACTTACCCTCGTCTACATCATGTTCGTCTTCGATCTCGCCTATGACTTGTTCGATCAAATCTTCGATCGTGACAAGCCCGTCGACACCGCCATATTCGTCGATGACCAGCGCCATGTGACGGCGTTCTGCCTGCATTTTGGTCAGCAACACACCAATCGTCATGGACGGCGGCACAAACACAAGCGGACGCAGCATGGACCGAAGATCAAAGTCATCCGTTTTGGCGTTAAAGCCATAGGTCAACGCAAGATCCTTTAGATGCGCCATCCCGACAGGGGTATCGAGTGTCCCATCATAAACCGGCAAGCGGGTGAGCCCGCTTTCTTTGAAAATTGCAACAAGCTCGTCCATGGTTGAGGTCACAGGCACCGCAGTAATGTCGGCCTTGGGAATGGCAACATCATCCACACGCATGCTGCGCAGGTTCATCATCCCCCGTGTCGACAGCCTGTCTGCCTGCGGGGAAACGGTATCATCCGCCTCTGTGACTTCTGATGCGCTGAGTGCGCCAATGACGCGGGAAAAAAATCCGCCTGTTTTTGGCGCGTCTTCTTCTAAGGTTTCTGTGCTATCAAATTCGTCCGCAAGCCGCGCGCTCTGCGCTGCCTCAGATGATCCGTCTGTATCGTCCATCGGGTCCCGTCTTTATTCATTAAGGCAAGCTAGGCGCTTGCGTGATCCCTATATGGGTCATCTATGCCCAATTTGCCAAGTATTTCGACTTCGATGCGTTCCATGAGCGTTGCATCCTCGTCACGCTCATGGTCATAGCCCAAAAGATGAAGCAAGCCATGGACCGTAAGATGCGAAACATGGTCTGCCATTGATTTTCCTGCGATTTCAGCCTCGGCTGCGCAGGTGTCAAAGGAAATTGCGATATCGCCCAGTTCCAGCAGCCCGTCAAAGTCGGGCTCAACTGGCAGCGGATTGCCGCCGTCGATTTCGGCACCGCGTTCGTCTGAGGGCCAGCTAAGCACATTGGTGGGCTGGGGCTTGCCGCGAAAATCGGCGTTCAGCTCGGCGATGCGGGCATCGTCACAGGCAAGAATGGACACCTCGGCCATGTCTGGATCGACGCCCAGATGCACCAAGCTCATGCTGATCGCACGCGCGGCAAGGGCTTCAAGATCCAGATCTTGCCACCGTGAATCTTCTATGGCGATATCGAGCGCGTTCACAAAGGACAGTCTGGGGGCCAGCCCCCAGACCCCCGGAGTTTAAGTGGCAAAATGAAAATCAAGGCGGGCATCAGCTATGACCGGTATCTGCTTCGTAGGCTTCGATAATTGCAGCAACCAAGGGGTGACGCACCACGTCTTTGGAGGTGAAGTAGTTAAAGCTGATCTTGGGAATTTCTTTGAGCAGGCGTTCGGCGTCTTGCAAGCCCGACGGAACGCCGCGCGGCAAATCGATCTGCGTGCGGTCCCCCGTGATCACCATCCGCGAACCTTCGCCCAATCGGGTTAGAAACATTTTCATCTGCATCGACGTGGCATTCTGCGCCTCGTCCAGCACGACGAAGGCATTTGCAAGGGTTCTGCCACGCATGAAAGCAAGTGGCGCGATTTCGATCTTTTTGTCTTCGAGCAATTTGGCAAGTTGCTTGCCCGGAAGGAAGTCATTCAGCGCGTCGTAAAGCGGCTGCATATAGGGGTCGACCTTGTCCTTCATGTCGCCGGGAAGGTAGCCCAGTTTTTCGCCTGCTTCGACTGCGGGACGCGACAGGATAATCTTGTCGACATGACCGCCAATGAACATCGACACGCCAACTGCGACGGCAAGATAAGTTTTGCCGGTACCAGCTGGGCCGATGCCAAAGGCCAATTCATTGTCGAACAAGGATTGGACATACGCCTTTTGCGCAGCGGTGCGCGGTTCGACACGTTTTTTGCGGGTCTGTATCTCGATCCCGCCCAAAATCGGCATCTCGATCTGGTCGCCTGCGTGCACCCCTGTGCCTACCGCAGAATCGCCCATGCGCAACAGGCTGTCCACTTCAGCAGACTCAACCGTGCGCCCCCCTTCAAGGCGGGCGTAAAGTGCATTCAGCACGGTTTCTGCGCGCGCGGCTGTATCGTCATCACCAATGATCGACAGCTGGTTACCGCGGCGTACAATCTGCACGCCAAGTGACTTTTCGATAGCTGCGAGATGCGCGTCATACGCACCGCAAAGATCAATCAACAAACGGTTGTCTTGAAATTCTAACAAACGCGCGGTGTTGGCGGTGGGGGTGTTAATGTCGCTGGACGTCAATGCCTGTTCCTATTTCAAATTTTCTATTCTTTTCATATGGGGCTTCTCAACTGGTTGGGTACCCCGGCGCGAGACAAAAAAGGCCGAGGCGTGACACGCCTCGGCCTGAACTGGTTTATCCGAAGCCCAAAATCAGTTCGGATCCCGAACGTTCGAACCACCTTTGAAGTCGCCTGCCGTATAGGTAGGTTGCGCAATGCCGGAGCAAACAGGTTTGCCATATTTATCAAGACGCTGGCTCAGGTATCCTTCGACACCGTCATCGATGATCCAGTGGTCACAACCGTTCGGGTCAACCCAGATACCGGCCTGAAGTTGGCTCAGGTGCTTTTTGTCAAAGCCACGGTCATAGGTTTTATCAGCGGAATAACCGCCGCCGATACCTTCGAAATCAGCACAAGCTGTTAGTCCAAAGGCGCAGGCTGTGGCCATTAAGATTTTCGTTTTAAACAATTTTCTGTCCCCTTAGCGAATGCAGATGATTTCGACACGGCGGTTTTTGGCCATACCAGCGGACGAACCGTTTGGTGCAGCAGGCATGCGTTCGCCGTATCCACGAACATCTGCGATCCGCGCACCGTTTTTTGCAGCAACGGCAGCAACGGCATTCGCGCGGTTGATCGACAGGCGCATGTTGTATTCGTCAGACGCGCGGCTGTCGGTATGCCCGCTGATGATATAGGAAATCGCACTAGTGGACTGGAAGAACTGTGCCAGACGCTGCTTGCCCTGCGCGTGGATGCGGTAGCTGTCAGTCGCAAAAAACTGATCAGTGTCCATCACACCGCAAACATTGCCACGGCGGCAAACCGGAATGCCCTGGCGGCTGACATTGGGTGTCATGAACCCTTCGGCACCGTCATCCATAACCCAGTGTTCGCACCCGTCGGGGTCAACCCAGATTGTTGGGATATATTGCCCCTTATCGCGGCCGATTTGAGATTTTGTTTGTGCATCGGCAGCAGATGCTTGGAAAACGAATGTTGCGGCAACAAGTGTACCCGCAAACAGCCGCAGACCTTTGGAAAATGTGTTCAACACAGCCCTCGTCCTTTTTTTATTCCCCCGCAAAAGAAACCAGAACTGCGCAGTGCAGCAGGGTCCCCCGCAATATCTAGTAAGATTAGGAGGTAAACGTGGGCCTGTGAAGCACGAAAACCACGGTATTTGCTATATTGTGGCCATACTTAGGCATTTATCGGGCAATTGTCCGATAATTACACCCCGTTAAACGGGAATCGACATAGCGCGGCCAATACCCACGCCGTCTCGGGAAATCGACTATAGTTCGATTGCGGTCAACGAATTGGTCTTGGCATCAACGATTCTGACGCGGGCCACCTGACCGACTTTGGCTTTGGCGTCCTCAATATGGACTGAATGCAAGTATTCCGATTTCCCAACCATCTGCCCAGCCTCGCGACCGGTTTTTTCAACCAGAACAGACAGGTCACGCCCGACCATTGCGTTTTGGATGCTCCGCTGCTGGTCGGTGATCAGGCCCTGTAACCGCTGCAACCGCGCATCAGCCACGGAGGCATCAACCAGTTCGCGTTCTGCCGCAGGTGTGCCCGGCCGGGTCGAGTATTTAAAGGAATAGGCATAGCCGTATTTGACCTCGCGGACCAAATCCATCGTCGCCTCGAAATCAGCGTCGGTTTCTTCGGGGAAGCCTACGATGAAATCACCCGACATCACGATATCGGGTCGCGCGTCGCGGATACGTTCGATCAGACGCAGATAACTGTCGGCGGTGTGGCTGCGGTTCATCCGTTTCAGGATGCGGTCCGACCCGGACTGAACAGGCAAGTGCAAATAGGGCATCAGCTTGTCGACCTCGCCATGGGCGGCGATCAATGCGTCGTCCATGTCGTTGGGGTGGCTGGTGGTATAGCGGATACGCTCAAGCCCGTCGATCTTGGCCAGCTCACGGATCAGACGGGCCAGCGTGTAATCCGCGCCTTCTCCCCCGACACCGTGATAGGCATTAACGTTTTGGCCCAGCAATGTGACTTCGCGCACACCATTTTCGACCAATTCGCGGGCCTCTGTTATCACTCGGCTTGCGGGGCGGGATACTTCGGCACCGCGGGTATAGGGAACAACGCAAAAGGCGCAGAACTTGTCGCAGCCTTCCTGAACGGTCAAAAATGCCGAGGGCGCGCGGGCCGCTTTGCCACGGCCTTTCATCTTTTCGAATTTGTCTTCTTCGGGGAAATCCGTGTCCAGCGCGGTTTGGCCGGTGCGCACGCGGGCTTCCATCGCTGGCAGACGGTGATAGGACTGCGGACCCACAACCAGGTCGACGGCTGGCTGGCGGCGCATGATCTCGGCCCCTTCGGCCTGCGCAACACAGCCCGTTACACCGATTTTCAGGTTTGGGTTCAATGCCTTGAGCGGCTTCAACCGACCCAGTTCGGAATATACCTTTTCAGCTGCTTTTTCCCGAATGTGGCAGGTATTGAGCAAAATCATATCTGCATCATCGGCCGTCTTGGTCTGGACATAGCTGTCGCCCAAGGCCTCGGCCATGCGTTCACTGTCATAGACGTTCATCTGGCACCCATAGGTCTTGATGAACAGCTTTTTTGGCGCGGTCATGGCGAGTTCCATTGTTACGATCTGCAAAAACGCGGTCTAGCAGTGCCAGCGTTCTCTTGCAATGCGTGCCGATTTGGCTGATTTAGATGTAGTCGCACAAATGAACAGGTCCCAATGCACTATCGCAGTCTTGATCAATTTCTGACCGACGGAAAAGACGATCTGGTCAAAGGGCCGATCGCCATGATTCTGGTCGAAGACGATGTCGAAATCGACACCACGTTGCGCCATCACCAACAATTGGGCTTTACCAAGGTGATCGCTTTTATGCCCGAAGAGTTCGATTTGCCGCGCGATGTCAAAGAGCTGGTGATCCGTGTTGACTACAGCATGGTCCAGGAAGACACGATGGAAACAGCCATCAACCGCGTGATCGAGGCAGCCGAGGGCCAATGGCTGTATTACTGCTATAACGCTGAATACCTGTTCTATCCCTTTTGCGAGACCCGCAATATTATCGAAATGCTTGCGTTCCATACCGAAGAACGCCGCAGCGCCATGCTGTCTTACGTTGTCGATCTTTATGCCGATGATCTGTCCGAAAAGCCTGACGCAGTATCGTTGGAAAACGCCCATCTGGACAGGTCCGGATATTACGCGCTGGCCCGCCACGACGCCACGCCCCCCAACCACCCCAAAGATCGTCAGCTGGATTTCTTTGGCGGATTGCGTTGGCGGTTCGAAGAACACGTGCCAGCCGCGCGTCGCAAAATTGACCGCATTTCGCTATTCCGCGCCAAACCCGGCCTGAAAATTCGCGATGACCACACTTTTAACGACGAGGAATACAACACCTTTTCCTGTCCGTGGCACCACAATATCACCTCTGCAGTTTGCTCATTCCGCACCGCCAAGGCGCTAAAAAAAAACCCCGGCAGCAAGTTCGAAATCGAAACCTTCAAATGGCACAACTCAGCCCCCTTTGAATGGCATTCCCGCCAATTACTGGACTTGGGGCTGATTGAACCGGGCCAATGGTTTTAAACGGCTGATCTTTGCAGGTTCGGAAATAGTACTCGCCTAAGGTGAACATGCTCGATGATCGCTGTGAGCCCAAATTGGCCCATATGGATCAATATATCTATTTTCAGTGAATTGGGTATGGTTGGGGTGCAATCTTAGATTGGACAGTCAACATGCTTGCATTGCTGTTTACGACCGGTTCACCTTTTGCGCGGGCCGTCAGGATAATATTGAATGAACTTGGTCTGGAATACGAACGACGAGAAGAAATTACTACGCCTTCTGTTGAACAGCGGGCTATAGCGACGCCCACCTTGCAGGTTCCGACGTTTTGGGATGGAAACCTCACGCTCTGGGAAAGCGGCACAATTGCAGAGTATTTGTTAACAACCTACACGAACCGACAACCGGCTAGCCCAAGGTTGGCACCCTATCCATGGCAGCCGCAGTCAAAATGGCAAGACAAACTGATTTTCTCGACAATTCAAACGTTTGGAAGTTCGGCCACGACGATCTCACAGATGAAATGGTCGGGCGTATCGATAGATCAGAACGCCCACCTGCGCAGGTCCGCAGAGAAGCTCACCCATATTTTGGGCTGGCTCGAAGGGCAATTGGGTGATTCAGAAACTGGTTTCTTCACCAAATTTGTTTCGATGCAGGATATCTTTCTGGCATCTCACATACGGTTTGTTCAGGCGCGTCCGCTGGGCATAGATCTCAATCTACCGCGCTACGAGAAAATCAGCGTCTTGCTGGACCGGCTGGACAAACGTGAAAGCTTTATTGCCGAGCCGATTTGGTGGTGGGAACCCGGTGTCGTGGGATATCAACCGGATGGCACACCAATTTTTCAATCCAAATTCTAAGCCGTCTGAAGGCAACAAAACCCGCGCCGCTGCCTTTCACTCAATCAACATCGGAAACCAATCCGTCCGTAGTTTTTGCCCCTGCGCCATCTCGTGCCCTGGAAATGGCGGCGATGTCGGGCCGGGACGCTGCGTGTAGGTTGCGTCGTCGCCCAGCAATCGAAGCGAAAATGCACGTCTGCGCGCTGTCGATTGATTTCCACGCGCACCATGCAAAATACCATAGTTGAACGCCACCGCGTCGCCCGGTTCCATCGTCCATTCGCGTATATCCATGCCTTCGGCATCGGGATCAGGCACCGGCATGTAAGGTGCGGGATCAAAGAACGCGTCCCCTTTGACCCACCGTGTCGGAAGCACCGGCTTTTCCCACAGATGCGACCCCGCCACACAACGCAGCGTGGCGTCGGTAACCGGATCAAGCGGAGACCAAAAACTGACGTTCTTCTGCCCTTCGACGAAATAATAAGGCCCATCCTGATGCCACGGCGTGGCCATCGACGTGCCGGGTTCCTTAACCAGCACATGGTCGTGAAACAACTGCACTGTCCGGCTTTGCATCAGATCAGCGGCCACCATTGCGGCAGCAGAACCATGGATCGCTTCGGCGAATTCAGGGATGCGACCCCAATTGCAATAATCGTCGAAAAAGCGCCCTGTCTCGCCTGCCTTGTCATTGTTTGACGCATAAGGGCCGGGGTTTTCCATGTTCCGCGCAACGCCTGCGCGCAAGGTTTCCAGATGATCGGCAAACAGCCCTCTAACCAGCACCACGCCATCACGCTGGTAGCTGTCAATATGGTCTTGGGTAATCAAAGGATGCATTGGTTCGCTCGCTGTTGCTTGGCCGTAGCCTAAGCAGCGCCGCACCGACCGTCCAGCGGTTTAGCTTTTTCGGCGTAACCGGATGACAACATCGACCGACGCGATTTCGGCCCCTTCGGGCGCGTCCGGCAATTGCGCAATTACCAACTGGTCAGATGGTGCATCGGTCAGCCGCGCTTCGTCTTCCCAATAAAAATGGGGATGGTCATGGGTGTTGGTGTCGAAATAACTTTTCGAACCGTCAACGGTGACTTCCTGCAACAAGCCCGCATCACAAAATGCGCGCAACGTGTTGTAGACTGTCGCCAGCGACACGGCTTCACCCTGCCCTTTGGCAGCGTCAAACAGGCTTTCTGCGGTGACATGCCGGTGCTGACCGTCTCCTACCAGCAAATGTGCCAACGTCATGCGTTGCCGCGTCGGACGCAGGCCAGCCTTGGAAAGCCACTTGGAACTGGTGTGTTGCATCACTGGGGTCATACCATACTCATTGTCTGCTCAAGGATGTGTATACAGCGCAAACCGCCCTCTTTTCAAACAAAAACCCGAAAGGGTGAGGATGTCAGAACCCTTGCAGCCATAGCGGGCACAATGCTAGACCAAAAGCGACTTAGACAATTGCTAGCAGGAGCCGCAAAATTATGGCCGACTACCCCACCAGTTTCGACAAAGAGGATCTGCTAAAATGCGCCCGTGGCGAACTTTTTGGCCCAGGAAACGCGCAGCTTCCTGCCCCGCCGATGCTGATGATGGACCGGATCACGGATGTCTCCGCTGATGGCGGCGCGCATGGCAAAGGCCACATCACGGCCGAATTCGACATCACGCCTGACCTATGGTTTTTCGATTGCCACTTTCCCGGCAACCCGATCATGCCCGGCTGTCTGGGACTTGACGGGTTGTGGCAGCTTACCGGCTTTAATCTAGGCTGGCGCGGCTGGCTGGGTCGCGGCTATGCGCTTGGTGTAGGCGAGGTGAAACTGACGGGCATGGTCCGGCCAGAGCGCAAGATGCTGACATACAAGATCGACTTTACCAAGGCCATCCAGACGCGCCGCCTGACCATGGGCGTGGCTGATGGCATCGTCGAGGCAGACGGCGAAGTGATCTATATCGTCAAGGACATGAAGGTCGCACTGTCCGAAAGCTAATCGGACGGATGGCTTGATTTGTCGCCCCAATGGCGGCAAACGAAGAAGGAACGCGCCGCCTTGCCACATCATCGGCAAGGTAGCGGCTGAAACAGGGCAGAATGCCCAGTAAGATCAAGGGAGTGCGCCATGCGCCGCGTCGTCGTCACAGGGTTGGGGATTGTCTCATCTATCGGAAACAACGCTGAAGAAGTGCTTGCATCGCTCAAGGCCGGGACCAGCGGTATCGTCGCCAGCCCCGAAATGACCGAGCACGGCTTTCGCAGCCGCGTCGCAGGCACGCTTAAGATCGACGTGGCGGATCACATCGACAAACGCACATTGCGGTTCATGGGTGCGGGTGCGGCCTATGCCCATATCGCGCTGTCCCAAGCGATTGCCGATGCCGGCCTGACCGAGGACCAGATCAGCAACCCGCGCACTGGCCTTGTCGCAGGCTCCGGTGGTCCATCCACCTCGGCGCTGTTTACTGCCCATAATGTGGTGCGTGAAACGGGTGCGACCAAGCGTATCGGGCCATTCGCCGTACCCAAATGCATGTCCTCGACCGTCAGTGCCAACCTCAGCACGGCGTTCAAGATCAAAGGCATCAACTATTCGATCACCAGCGCCTGTTCCACATCCCTGCACTGTATCGGCAACGCGGCGGAACAAATCATGATGGGCAAGCAAGACGTCATGTTCGCTGGCGGCGGAGAGGAACTGGATTGGACATTGTCCTGCCTGTTTGATGCCATGGGCGCGATGAGTAGCAAATATAACGACGCCCCCGAAACCGCGAGCCGCGCCTTTGACGCCAACCGCGACGGGTTCGTGATTTCTGGCGGCGGCGGTATGCTGGTGCTTGAGGAACTGGAACACGCAATAGCGCGCGGTGCCACGATCTATGCCGAAGTGACCGGATACGCAGCCACATCCGACGGCCATGACATGGTGGCCCCATCCGGTGAAGGCGGTGAACGCGCCATGCGTCTGGCCCTGCAAACCCTGCCCGAGGGCCGCAAGGTCGGCTATATTAATGCCCATGGCACATCCACCCCTGTCGGTGATGTCGGCGAAATCGAAGCGGTCCGCCGCGTCTTTGGCCAAGGGTCAACGCCACCAGTCAGCTCAACCAAATCAATGACGGGCCACGCCCAAGGGGCAGCCGGCGCGCTAGAGGCAGTGTTCTGTCTGCTGATGCTCAAGCATGACTTCATCACCAAATCCATCAATGTCGTCGATCTGGACCCAAATCTGGATCCGTCTGAAATCGCGCTTGAGCGGGTCGATAATGCAGGGCTGGATTCAGTGATGACCAATTCATTCGGGTTTGGCGGCACCAACGGGTCGATGATCCTTTCCAAGTATAAAGAATAAGGGCAGCACATGTCAGATCTACTTAAGGGTAAACGCGGCCTGATTATGGGTGTCGCGAACGAACGTTCTATTGCGTGGGGTATTGCGAAGGCGATGGCCGAGGCCGGAGCCGAACTGGCGTTCACCTATCAGGGCGACGCCTTTGGTACGCGCCTGAAACCGTTGGCCGAAAGCGTCGGATCGGACTTCATGGTCGATGTTGATGTAACCGATGATGCGTCATTGGATGCCGCGTTTGAACAGCTTGGTGCTCGCTGGCCCACGATTGATTTTGTCGTACACGCCATCGCGTTTTCCGACAAATCCGAACTGACGGGCCGATTCCTGAATACGTCGCGTGCGAACTTCAAACATTCGCTGGATATCTCGGCTTATTCCTTCATCGAGATTGCCCGCCGCGCCCATCCTTTGATGGTTGAAAATGGTGGCACCTTGATGACGCTGACCTATCAAGGTTCAAACCGCGTTGTACCTAATTACAACGTCATGGGTGTGGCAAAGGCGGCGCTGGAATCTGCCACGCGCTATCTCGCCAATGATTTGGGCCCCGAAGGCATCCGCGTCAATGCGATCAGCCCCGGCCCGATGAAAACCCTTGCCGGCGCGGCCATTGGCGGAGCGCGCAAGACTTACAAACACACCGACCAGAATGCGCCGCTGCGATCCAACGCGACGCTGGAAGCGGTCGGCGGGACAGCCGTGTATCTGGCATCAGATGCAGGCGCTTGCACCACGGGCGAGATCATTCGCGTCGATGGCGGGTTCCATGTGCTGGGAATGCCGCAAGCCGAGTATCTGTAAGCAAGGTGGACTGGGGCGCTGCCGTCGGCCATTGGGCTTGAACCAATGGCCGTCAATTGGGCAATCTCAGTTTATTTAATAGCTAGTGAATATCGCGCGGATCATCGCAGCGGTGGGGTTTGGTAGAACCAGACCTTCATGCCGCCATGTGCGATTGCGGGGCCTTGCGGTTTCCAAGGCAGGCCCGTGGCTTTGGCCAAGGGCGGTTCTGACGTAACAAGGCCGACGCGCCACCCTTTGAAACGGGTCAACAGTGTCTGGCCCAACGTCGCGTAAAGCGGATAAAGCAATTTCTTGTTGCCAATGCGCCCCCCGTAGGGTGGGTTCACGATAACGAGGCCGGGGGGACCTTCGGGCGGGGTAAGCTCACCAGCGGCGTGATTTTCGAAATGCACCGCCTCTGCAACGCCTGCCCGCTCGGCGTTGGCGATGCTCATCCTTACGGCACCTGCATCGCGGTCTGATCCGTAAAAGCGCAGCTTTGTAGCACGAGGCGGCTTGGCGCGCATTCCTTCCCATGCTTGCGCATCAAAACTGGCAAGGCTTTCAAACGCAAAGCTGCGCGAACGGCCGGGGTTCAGGCCCATGGCGATCTCTGCCGCTTCAATGATAAAGGTGCCAGACCCGCACATGGGGTCAACGACCGTTTCCGTGCCAGTATATCCGGCTTGTCGCAGCAGCAACGATGCCAGCGTTTCGCGCATTGGCGCTTTGCCCACGGCCTCTTTGTGGCCCCGTTTGTGCAGGGATTCGCCCGATGTATCGAGGCTGAGCGTCACCACGTTATCGTCGATCCGAACCTTTAGGACCAACGTCGCCTCGGGTGAGATCGTTGCCCCAAGGCTTTCGCGTAAGGCTGTTTCAATCCGCTGGGTGGCCGCCCCGGCGTGATAGATTTTTGATGCTTTCGTTGTGACCTGAACGCGCAGGGGCACATCGGCGCGCAATACATCGCCCCACGGAAATTTACGAGCGCGTTTATCTAGCTGTGCCAGATGAAACGCCATGAAGGATCCAATTCGCGCCAGAACACGCGACGCACCGCGCAATTCCAGATTTGCGCGCCATACTTCCGGCCAGCCGCCTTGCACCGTTATGCCACCGGGTGACAAAGTCGGGTTGGCAAAGCCCTTTTCAACGACTTCGGCCAAAAGCATGTCTTCTAGGCCGGGCGTGGCAACAATGAATATGTCAAAACTGTTATCTGTGTTCATAGACGCTGCTTACTGTGCTGCGTCTCGCTATTCGAGCGGTTTCTTTAGAACAGCAGTCCTATCGGCAGATGCCGTAGTTCTTGAAAACTATGTATTGAAAAGTTTGAATCTTCCGTTGCCAGCGCAGGATACCCCGCGCTGGCATTGAACATCAGTCGATTTTCACAAGTTCGATGTCAAATTGCAGGTCTTTGCCCGCCAGCGGATGGTTTGCATCCAGCGTCACGGTTGCCTCGTCCACTTCGACGACCATGACAGGCATGGCTTGACCGTCAGGTGTCTGCATTTGCAACTGTGTGCCGACCTCAAGCGGGATATCAGCGGGGATACCTTCGCGTGGCACAGCCTGGCGCATTTCTGGATTCAGCGGGCCATAGGCATCTTCGCTGCCGATTTTGACGACTTTCTTGTCGCCGACTGCCATGCCGGGCAGCGCCACATCAAGGCCAGGAATGATCTGGCCGGACCCGACCACAAACTCCAAAGGCTCGCGGCCATCAGAGCTGTCAAAGGTGCTGCCGTCCAGCAGCGTGCCTGTATAGTGAATAGCAACGGTATCGCCGGATTTAACCTGCGTCATAAGAATCTCCGATCTGGATGGGTATAAATGCTAGAGGCCGCGTATCTGCGCAGGTGCTCTGGGGTTCGGCGCGCAGTGTTTCAAGACTGCGCGGTGGCGTAAACCCCCAAATACACCAGTTTTCGGCCTTTTCTGTGGCTGCTGCCCGTGTCAATCTCGCCTCGAACGCTGCAAGGGAGGCCAAGATGCCAATCACCACCTGCGTCTTTGACGCCTACGGAACATTATTCGATGTGGCCGCTGCCGCACGCCAAGCAGCAAGCGAGCCGGATTTCACCGCCCTCAAGGATAGTTGGCCGCTGGTGGCAGAGCATTGGCGCCAAAAACAGCTTGGGTATTCGTGGCTGCGCGCGGTTACAGGCGCACATGCCGATTTTTGGGAGGTTACCCAGAACGCTCTCGACTGGGCGCTTGAGAAGACCGGCCATAACGGTGACCCTGCCCTTCGCGCCCGCCTGCTGGCGCTGTATTGGGAACTGCAAGCGTTCCCCGAAGTGCCCGCAATGTTGCGCAGCCTGAAAGACGCGGGACTGAATACAGCGATCTTGTCGAATGGATCACCCGAAATGCTAAAGGGCGCAGTCAACTCTGCTGGCATATCCGATGTGCTGGATGTGTCGTTGTCCGTAGAAAGCGTTGGCGTCTTCAAGCCGGATGCGCGGGTCTATGATCTGGTCGGGCAGCATTTTGGTTGCGCTAAAGATGAGGTTTTGTTCGTGTCCTCGAACGGCTGGGATGCAGCTGCCGCGACCGGGTATGGCTTTACGACCGCTTGGGTCAATCGCAGCGGTGAACCCACGGACCGTCTGCCATGGACGCCTGTGCACACGCTCAAAGAGCTGACCGAAATTCCAGCATTGGCGGGGGTCTGATGCCTCATTTCACATCCTCCGACGGGCTCAGCCTGCACTACACTGACCATGGCGCAGGTCTGCCGATCCTGTGTCTGGCGGGGCTGACGCGCACCACCGCCGACTTTGACTATGTCACACCGCATCTGGCGGGCAATCGGCTGATCAAAATGGATTATCGCGGGCGCGGGCAATCGGATTTCGACCCAGACTGGTCGCATTATTCACCCCCCGTCGAATGCCGCGATGCACTGGAATTGCTGGCGCATCTGGGGTTGGACAAGGTCGCGATCCTTGGCACCTCACGCGGGGGGCTGAATGCGATGGGGCTGGCGATGGGGGCCAAAGAACGCCTGCTGGGCGTGGCGTTCAACGATGTAGGGCCACACATCGACCCGCAGGGGCTAGACTTTATTATGCAGTACATTGGCCGAAATCCCGCCGCCAAAACCCACGCCGAGGCCGCAGCCGCCATGCCGCGTGTCTTTCCCGAATTTGATGGCGTTCCTGACAGCCGCTGGATGGAAGAAGCCGTCAAGCATTACACCCAAACCGGCAGCGGTCTGGAAATCACCTATGACAAGCACCTGCGCGATGCAGTGGCCAAAGCATTCGACGGCCCCTCGCCCGATCTGTGGCCATTCTTTGATGCGCTTGCGGGGCTGCCGGTGGCTTGCATTCGGGGGATGAACTCCAACCTGCTGAGCGAAGAAACCATGGCTGAAATGGAAAAACGCCGCCCCGATATGATCGTAGCCCGCGTTCCCGGTCGGGGGCATATCCCGTTTCTGGATGAACCCGAAGCGGTTTTAGCCCTGCACAAATGGGTCGAGGCGATGTCATGAATATCGAAATGATCCGCGCTGCCGCCGCGCGGCTTAAGGGGCACGCGCGCCGTACGCCGCTATTGAATTCGCCATTTATCGATGAAATCGCTGGTCGCCGCGTTTGGGTGAAACCTGAATGTCTGCAACACACTGGCAGCTTCAAGTTTCGCGGCGGCTGGTCGGCGCTGTCCGCGCTTGACCCAGACACCCGCGCCAAGGGCGTGATCGCCTTTTCCAGCGGCAACCATGCCCAAGGCGTCGCCTATGCCGCCAAGCTGCACGGGGTGCCGTCAGTCATTGTCATGCCGGCAGACGCGCCGCGCCTGAAGATCGAAAACACCCGCGCGCTTGGGGCCGAAGTGGTACTGTATGACCGTGCAAACGAAGATCGTGATGCGATCGGTGCGCGTCTGGCCGCTGAACGCGACCTGACCCTGATCAAGCCTTTCGACGATCCACAGGTAATTGCAGGGCAAGGCACCACTGGCCTAGAGATTGCTGAACAAGCTGCGGAGCACGGTATCACTTCAGCCGATGTAATCGTGTGCTGCGGTGGTGGCGGGCTGACATCAGGCATCGCGCTGGCGCTTGAGGCTGACGCCCCCGGCCTGCGTGCGCGCCCTGCTGAACCGGCCGGTTTTGATGATGTTACGCGGTCGCTGGCCCAAGGCAGCATCGCGCGCAATCGTACGCTGGCTGGGTCGATCTGCGATGCGATCGTCACGCCGCAACCAGGTGATCTGACCTTTCCAATTATGCAACGCCTATGCGGTCCCGGCCTTGTCGCCACGGATGACGAGGCGCTGCACGCCGTCGCCCATGCGTTCAACCGGCTCAAAGTTGTGGCTGAACCCGGTGGCGCGATTGCCCTTGCTGCCGCGCTGTTCCGGCGCGATCAGATCGAAGGTGATGATGTGATCGTTACGATTTCTGGCGGAAACGTCGACGCCGATATGTTCGCCCGCGCCCTTGCAACACTAAACTAATCTAACCAACCAGGAGCCTGCCCCATGAAGCTTTTTGATACTGGCGATGTTCGTCTGCATTACCGCGTGGATGGCCCCGACGATGGCGCGCCTGTGGTGTTCGCCAATTCGCTTGGCACCGACATGCGCCTTTGGGATCCGATTCTGCCACTGTTGCCCAAGGGATTGCGCATCATCCGGTTTGATAAACGCGGGCACGGATTATCGACTTGCCCGCCTGCGCCTTATTCGATGGGCTCGCTGATCACGGACACGGAAAAACTGATGGATTTTCTGGGGGTCAAGGATTGCGTCTTTGTCGGTCTTTCCATCGGCGGTATGATTGCGCAAGGTCTTGCAGTTAAGCGTCTGGATCTGATCCGCGCGATGGTGCTGTCCAACACTGCTGCCAAGATCGGCACGCCTGAAATGTGGGCGGATCGTATCAAGGATGTGCAGGAAAACGGGATCGAAAGCCTTGCCGACGCAATCATGGAACGCTGGTTCGCCGCTGATTTCCGCGCCACGCCAGAACTTGAGCTCTGGCGCAATATGGTGACCCGTCAAGAAAAGGACGGCTATGCCGGATGCTCTGCCGCGATTTCTGGCACTGACTTTTATACGCCGACAGCCGGCCTGCGCCTGCCCTGTCTTGGCATTGCGGGGTCCGAAGACGGATCAACGCCCCCCGATCTGGTGCGCGAAACTGTCGATCTGATACCGGGATCGAAATTTCATGTCATTCGCAAAACAGGCCACCTGCCCTGCGTAGAAAACCCCGTGGAATACGCGCAGGTTTTGACGGACTTCCTTAAAAGCGTCGGACATGTCTGATATTCTGCTCGTCCATGGGTCATGCCACGGTGCATGGTGCTGGCGCGATCTGATCCCGGCATTGCAGGGCTTGGGCCACAGCCCCCGCGCGATTGACCTGCCCAGCCATGGGGCCGATCAGACGCCCGTGAATGACGTCACACTGGACAGCTATGCCGATGCGGTGTTGGCCGCGTCAACGCCAGAAACAGTTGTGCTGGGTCATTCCATGGGCGGCTTTGCAATCAGTGCCGCCGCCCAGAAAAACCCCAACGCAATGTCGCGATTGATCTATCTGTGCGCCTATGTTCCGGCACCCGGTTTGACTCTAGCCGACATGCGCAAACAGGCGCCAAGCCAGCCGTTGATGCCTGCCGTGCAACTGGCCGAGGATAGTAAAAGCTTTACCCTTGATCCGACCATGACCGAAGCGTTGTTTTACAACGATTGTCCGGATGGCATTGCCGCCTTCGCCAACCCGCAACTTTGTGCGCAGGCTGTTGCCCCCACCATCACCGCTTTGCCGGAAACAAGCCGCGCCGACGCCAAGCCGCGCAGCTATATCCGCTGCATGGATGACCGAACCATTCCGCCTGCCTATCAGCTTACAATGACCAAAGACTGGCCAAGCGCGGATGTCTATGAGATGTCCACCGGACATTCGCCTTTCTTTGCCGACCCCAAAGGGTTAGCGCAGATTATCAATACGATCCTCAAGAGGTAACACATGGCCGCTAGCGTTTTCGACAGCCCCCTTCATGCGCAACTTTTCCCGACGGGGGATGCCGGACGCCTGTTTTCGGACACTGCCGCGATCCGCGCGATGCTGCTGGTCGAAGGGGCGCTGGCCAAGGTGCAAGGCGCACTTGGGGTGATCCCTGAAATGAGCGCCGCCGCGATCCACCGTGCATCGCTTGAAATTCAGGTCGATCCCGGCGCGATTGCCAAGGCCACGGGCGAAAACGGTGTCAGTGTTCCGGGGCTGCTGGCGCAGTTCCGCTCTGAAATGCAGGCCCCCGAATTTGCGCAGCACGTACATTGGGGGGCCACCAGCCAAGACATCATCGATACCGCGTTGATGCTGCGCCTGCGTCAGGCCTTGGGGCTGGCCGAGGCTGATCTGCGTGCGATCATCGCGTCGCTTGCTGAGGCAGCCGCCGCAAATTCGACCCTGCCCTTGGCCGCGCGCACCTATGGTCAACACGCCACGCCCACCAGCTGGGGCGCGGTGCTGGCCGAATGGGGCATGCCCCTGTGTGACGCGTTGGAGGAGCTTGATGCCCTGCGCGCGACATCCCTGTTCGTCTCCCTTTCCGGCGCGGCCGGAACCGGTTCTGCCTTTGGCCCCAAAGCCGCAGAAACCCGCGCGGAGCTGGCCAAAGCGCTTGGCCTGAATGACCCCAAACGCAGCTGGCACGTAGACCGCACCCCGATCCTGCGCATCGCCGACTGGCAGGGACGTGTGATGGCCGCGCTGTCGCATATGGCGCAATCCATGGTCGGGTTATCCATGACGGGCATCGAAGAAGTCGCCCTTGGTGCCTCGGGCGTATCGTCCACTATGCCACAAAAACAAAACCCTGTCGCGCCGTCAGCGATCATCGCCCTTGGCCATCAGTTCACCGGCCAACGCGCCACGCTGCAAGCCGCGGCTGTCCATCAGCACCAGCGTGATGGCGGGGCGTGGTTTGCCGAGTGGATGGCCGTGCCGCAACTGGCCCTAAGCCTTGCGTCGGCCCTGCACCACGCCAAAACCTTGGTTGATGGCGTGGCCCCGCACCCGGTCCGAATGCACAGCGCGCTGACTGGCGGACTGGATTTGATCCACGCCGAGGCGCTGAGCTTTGCGCTGGCAGAGACCATGTCGCGCCCCGAAGCCCAAGCTGTCACCAAACGGTTGTGCCGGGACGCGCAGGATAAACAGGTGCCCTTAAGCGATCTGGCCCGTGCCGATTATCCGCACCTTTCAGGCGACCTGTTCGACCCTGCCCATCAAATGGGCCACGCAATCGCTGATGCGCGGGCATTTGTCGCGCGTGCGCAGGCTCTCTGACCCGGTGCGGCCGGCAGTTCTGTTCATCGTTGCAACAGTCATGATTGATGCCATTGGCATCGGTCTGATCATTCCAGTCATGCCCGACCTGCTCGAAGAGGTCCGGTCCGCCAATCTGTCGCAAGCGGCCCTTTGGGGCGGTGTTATGGCCACCACCTTTGCGGTAATGCAATTCTTGTTCAGCCCCTTAATCGGCAGCCTTTCAGACCGGTTCGGACGTCGTCCGATCCTGCTGATTTCGCTTACCGTGATGGCACTGGATTACGTCGTTATGGCGCTGGCGGGGTCGATCTGGCTGTTGCTAGTGGGGCGCGTGGTGGGCGGCATTTCGTCGGCGACGGGGGCCACGGCAAGCGCCTATATGGCGGATATATCGGCCCCAAAAGATCGCGCCGCGCATTTTGGTCTAATCGGCGCGGGCTTTGGCGCAGGGTTTGTGCTGGGCCCCGTCGCAGGCGGATTTCTGGCAGAGTTTGGTACCCGCGCGCCCTTTTGGGCCGCTGCCGTGCTGGCCGCAAGCAACGTCGCCTTTGGCTGGTTTGTCCTGAAAGAAACGGTGGTGCGCGAGACTGCGCGCCCGATATCATGGCGTCGCGCCAACCCGCTGGGGGCAGTCAAATATTTGGGCGAGCTGCCGGGCATCAAGCGCCTTTTGTTCGTCTATTTCTTGTACCACCTTGCCTTTGCCGTCTATCCATCCGTCTGGAGCTATTTTGGCAAGGCGCAATTCGACTGGTCGCCGTCGATGATCGGTGGATCACTTGCCCTGTTCGGGCTGGCAATGGCTGTCGTTCAGGCGGCCCTCATTCGACCGGTTCTGAAACGGTTCGGCGAACGCGGGACCGTTTTGTTCGGATATGTCTTTAGTGTGGTCACATTCTTTCTGATCGCCACAGTGACCTCTGGAACGGCAATTTTGATCCTGACACCGATGGCCGCACTTGCCGGTGTGATCCCTGTCGCTTTGCAAGGGATCATGTCACAATCCGTGGCGCAGAATGCCCAAGGTGAACTGCAGGGCGTGCTCACCTCTGCCTCGGCCCTTGCGATGGTGATTGCGCCACTGGTAATGACCAGCACATTTGCAGCCTTCACCGCACCCGGTGCTGCCGTCTATTTTCCGGGCGCGCCATTCTTGTTGTCGATGCTCCTGACCTTGATCGCCGTGTCAGTTTTCATACGCTGGCGCGAACCATCTGCGGAGAGTGCAAAAACTTAAGTCTGCTGGCAGGTTCATACTTGCGTCTCGGGTCAAGCACAGCCACCTTTGACCAACGCGGGGGCCAGCCCCCATACATGACATTAAATGGGGGCCAGCCCCCATACCCCCGGGATTTGGATCCATTTGGAAGATAAGGCCGCGCGATGAAACTTCAGGATCTCGACGTCATTGTCACTGCGCCACCGGCCCCAGGATGGGGCGGCCGATATTGGATTTTGGTCAAACTGACGACCGACACTGGCATCGTAGGTTGGGGGGAATGCTATGCGTCCTCTGTTGGCCCCAAAGCGATGCGCGCGGTAATCGAAGACGTATTCGAGCGGCACATGCAGGGGCAAAACCCTGAAGATATCGAACTGATGTTCCGGCGCGCCTATTCGTCAGGCTTTACCCAGCGGCCTGATCTGACCGTGATGGGGGCGTTTTCAGGGCTTGAGATTGCATGCTGGGATATTATGGGCAAGGACCGTGACCGGCCTGTTTACGCGCTCATCGGGGGGCGCATGAACGAGCGTGTGCGCGCCTATACCTATCTGTACCCCCTGCCCCATCATGACATCGCGGCGTTCTGGAATTCGCCTGAAATGGCTGCTGAATCGGCACTTGATTGCGTCGCACGGGGCTATACCGCGGTCAAGTTTGATCCCGCTGGCCCCTACACCCTGCGCGGCGGCCACATGCCCGCGATGACCGATATCAGCCAGTCCGTTGCCTTTTGCAAAGCCATCCGTGAGGCCGTCGGTGACAAGGCCGATTTGCTGTTTGGCACCCATGGGCAGTTTACGACCGCCGGGGCTATTCGCCTAGGCCAAGCTATCGCGCCCTATGAACCACTTTGGTACGAAGAGCCGATCCCGCCGGACGCGGTTGATCAAATGGCCCTTGTAGCCCGCAGCGTTGGCATCCCCATCGCGACCGGAGAGCGTCTGACCACGAAAGCGGAATTCGCGCCAGTGTTGCGCGCCGGGGCCGCTGCCATTTTGCAACCCGCTTTAGGGCGCGCCGGAGGTATCTGGGAGGCAAAGAAGATCGCGGCGATGGCCGAGGTATACAACGCGCAGATTGCACCGCATCTTTATGCAGGTCCGGTGGAATGGGCCGCGAACATACATCTGGCTGTTTCTATCCCAAATATCCTGATGTGCGAATGTATTGAAACCCCGTTCCATGATCAGCTAATAAAGGGATCCATTCGTGTGAAAGACGGATTTATTGAAGCGCCCACCGCCCCCGGTTTGGGGATCGAGGTGGACGAGAAGCTAGCCCGTGCCCATCCCTATGCTGGCACCGACCTGCATTTACAGATGCAAGAGGCCCCTTGCGATTATGCAAATGGAAACACGTTTCAGGGCGGTGCCCCAGTGGATCAGAAAAAAGATTGAGCTATGATAAGCCAACTGGCACTCAAGCTCTTTAACCGAAAGAACCGTTCACGGATCAAAAGTGTTGATGTGTCGTTGCGTGCTGCGATTGACCACGGCGTCAAAATCTAGCGTGGAACCTTCGTCGTTAAACATTCGAGCGTCGGCACCTATAGCGAAATAGGCAAGAATTGTTCGATGTCAGCCGCAAAGCCTGATTTTGCACGGAATAACCGTTGGCAGCGATGCCATGGTTGGGCAAGCAGAAAGTTCTACCTCTCCAACAACGCCAAAGATGCTGCAACGATGGCCTCGCGTGACGGAAGTGTTGCCGCATAGGCTGGCCCCGTCGCAATAAAGCTATCCTTGGCCGTCAGGCGTGCGAATTGGCCGATGCCGCGCTCCTGCATCAGTGCCATGACGCCTTCGGCTTGCCCTCCGGTGCGGCGGCATTCATCCACGATCAAAACAGGCCGATCGCCAATGGCATTGATGATCGCATCTTCAGCCAAGGGTGCGATCCAGCGCATGTCGATTACGCGCACATCTAGGCCTTGGGTGGCTAGATCAACTTGGGCCTGTCGGCTGAGGTAATGTCCGTTGCCATAGGTCACGATCGCTAGATCGGTTCCATCCCCGTGCACGCCAACGTCTTGCAAGCCTAGCCGCTGGTCGACCGCCGGATAAGACGCCATCCAACCGCCATCGCCTGCCTCGATCAGATCGCGCATGGGGTAAAGCGCGATGGGTTCAACAAACACAACTACCCGTTGTTCTTCGCGGGCAAGTCGGTGCGCTTCGCGCAGCATCATAGCGGCGTCGGCACCCGTCGAAGGGCAAGCAATGATGATGCCCGGAATATCGCGCAGTACCGCCAACGAGTTGTCGTTGTGAAAATGCCCGCCAAACCCTTTTTGATACCCCAACCCCGCGATGCGCAGCACCATCGGATTTGTCCACTGCCCGTTACTAAAGAACGGCAAAGTTGCGGCCTCGCCGCGCAGCTGGTCTTCGGCGTTGTGTAGATATGCCAGAAACTGGATTTCGGGCATCGGCACAAAACCGTTATGTGCGGCACCAATAGCAAAGCCCAAAATTGATTGCTCGTCCAGCAAGGTATCAATCACACGCGCAGGGCCAAACCGCGATTGCAGCTTTTGCGTGACGCCGTAAACACCGCCCTTGCGGCCTACATCCTCGCCCATGATCAGGGTTTCCGGATGTGCCAACATAAGATCATGCAGCGCCCAATTGATGACCTTGGACAGCGGCTGCGGTGTGGTCATCTGGTTCAGTTCGCCCCCCATGATCTCGGCGCGTTGTTCTGCGGAGGGACCGTTGGTCGGGGCACAGGCGCGCTTTGGCGGGATAATACTGGCCATCACATCATTCGCTGTTTTCAAATGCGGGCGGGTGGTGACATCGACGGCGGCTTTAGCCACTTCGTCTAGTGTTTCAGTATAGATCTCAAGCGCGTCTTGCGCGTTTAGCGCGCCCGCATCGATTAAAAGGCGGACACTGTGCAACAGCGGATCGTTGGCCTCGTCGGCTTCGACTTCGGATTTTGGCAGATAGCTTGTCGCGATATCGGCACCAGCGTGCCCGTAAAGCCGAACGGTGCGCAGATGCAAAAACGCGGGCTTGCGATGTTTGCGCACAAAATCCGCAGCCGCTTTGGCACAAGCATAGGCTGCGAACAGGTCCAAGCCGTCGGCCTCGTAATACGCTAGACCGGGACGCGTGGACATAGATGCCTTGATCCAGCCTGTCGGCGTTTTGGTCGAAATACCGATCCCGTTGTCCTCGCACACGAACAGCAATGGCAATGGGACGCCCTGAACGGCGGTCCAGCAGGCGGCATTGATCGCGCCCTGCGCGGTGGAATGATTGGCCGATGCATCCCCGAAACTGCACATCGCAATCCCGTCATGGGCAAGCAACCGATGCTCAGGCGGATTGCGCCGGGCGAGCCCCAACGCATGAGCTGCGCCCACAGCTTTTGGCAGGTGGCTGGCAATGGTCGACGTTTGCGGCGGGATCATCAAGCGACGGCTTCCCAAGACCTTGTGCCGCCCACCGCTGGTCGGATCGTCCGAAGAACAGGCAAAGGACAACAACATGTCGCGCAACATCGCCTGCCCGCCGACCTGATCCGCCCGAGCGATCTGGAACGCGGCATCGCGGTAATGAAGAAAGGCAATATCATCAGGCCGTAATGCATGGGCAACAGCAGCCATGCCTTCGTGCCCGCTGGATCCAATGGTATAAAAACCCTGTTTGTTGGCTTGCATTACACGGCTTTGCAGATCCAACGCGCGGGACAAAACCTGTGCACGGTACAACCCAATGGCAGAGTCAGTGTTTAGCCCTGGAGTAACAGGCCCGCCAACGGGAAAATCCTGCGCCGCAACGCGACGCAGGAAGTTGTCATGAACGATCTGTACGCGATCCATTGTCACCCTTCCGAAAAAACCAAAGACACGCCCAAAAAGGTGCCTCCGGCGGGGATATTTAAAAGCCAGAGAAAAGGCGACCGCTTCCTTTTATTCTCTGGCTTCTAAATATCCTTGGGGGAGTTTGAGGGAGCCGAAAGCCCCCTCATTCCAATTTTAGAAAAATGCCTGAAGGCCCGTTTGCGCACGGCCCAAGATCAGCGCGTGGACGTCATGTGTACCTTCATAGGTGTTCACCGTTTCAAGGTTCATCATGTGGCGGATCACCTGATATTCGCCGCTGATGCCGTTCCCGCCGTGCATGTCGCGGGACATACGAGCGATGTCCAAGGCTTTGCCGCAATTGTTGCGTTTCACAATCGAGATCATCTCGGGTGCTGCATTGGCTTGATCCATCAACCGGCCTACCTGCAAGGACGCCTGCAGGCCAAGCGAGATTTCGGTCATCATGTCGGCCAGTTTTTTCTGGAACAACTGGGTTTGCGCCAGTGGTTTGTTGAACTGTTTGCGGTCCAGCCCGTATTGACGCGACGCGTGCCAGCAGAACTCGGCCGAGCCCAATACACCCCAGCTAATGCCATAGCGGGCGCGGTTCAGACATCCGAACGGGCCTTTCAGACCTTCGACATGAGGCAACAACGCATCATCGCCAACTTCAACGTTGTCCATCACGATTTCACCGGTGATTGACGCCCGCAACGAGAGCTTGTTGCCGATTTTTGGTGCAGACAACCCCTTCATCCCTTTCTCAAGGATAAAGCCGCGGATTTTTCCGCCGTGCTCTTCGGACTTTGCCCAAACCACAAAGACATCCGCGATGGGCGCGTTCGAGATCCACATTTTGGACCCGATCAGCTTATAGCCGTTTGCTGTTTTGATGGCCCGGGTTTTCATGCCTGCGGGGTCAGACCCGGCATCAGGTTCGGTCAGGCCAAAACAGCCGATGAAGTCGCCGCTTGCCAGTTTCGGCAGGTACTTTTTGCGCTGTGCTTCTGACCCATAGGCATAGATCGGGTACATCACCAGACTGGATTGCACGGACATCATCGACCGGTATCCGCTGTCCACACGTTCAACTTCGCGGGCGACCAGACCGTAGGACACATAGTTGCCGCCCAATCCGCCGTATTCCTCGGGGACTGTGACGCCCAACAGGCCCATATCACCCATTTCTTTAAAAATGGTCGGGTCCGTGCTTTCGTTCGCAAAGGCCTCAATCACGCGGGGTTGCAGCTTTTCCTGTGCATAAGCGCGCGCGCTTTCCTGAATCATGCGTTCGTCTTCGGTCAGCTGGTCCGCCAGACGGAACGGGTCCGTCCAGTCAAAGCTGCTCATGTTCGGGGCGTCTTTGGCCTTAAGAATTGGTGCTTCGGCGTTCATTTTGTATCCTCCCAAAAGGTCTAGATTTGGCCAGAGTATTGCAAAGACGAATGCAAAATACTATCGCTGCTTTATCCTAGCCTTATGAGTTAAAGTCATATGATAGCCCCGCGCCGCTTTCTCCCATCGATCAATGCATTGCTTGCATTCGAGGCTGTGGCCCGGCTTGGCAGCGCCACTCAGGCCGCGCTTGAGCTGTCTTTGACGCAGAGCGCGATCAGTCGGCAGCTCAAGACGTTAGAGGGACAGCTTGGCGTGGCCCTGTTGGATCGTCAGGGCCGCCAGTTGGTGATGACAGAAGCCGGGAAAACCTATGTTTTTCAAGTACGCGAGATATTGAACCGGCTGGCGCAGGCATCAATCTCGGCGCGGACAAACCCTATGGCGGGTGCCTTGAACCTGGCCATCCTACCCGGATTTGGCATGCACTGGCTGGCACCGCGGCTCCGCGACTTTGCACAAACCCATCCCGAGGTTACGGTGAATCTGAGCACGCGGCTGAGCCCGTTTTCATTTCAAAGCAGCCCCTTTGACGCCGTCATACATTTTGGCAAGGAAGACTGGCCCGGTGCCGCCTATCTGCATTTGATGCCTGAGACCGTTGTGCCGGTTTGCGCGCCTGATCTGTTGGAGGCCCCATTGGATCGCCCTGCAGACATCCTGCAGTTCCCATTGCTCCATCTTGAAACCCGGCCACGCGGCTGGGCCCGCTGGCTCGAAGCGCTTGGCGTCACAGATGCGCCGCCATCGGGTATGATATTCGACCAGTTTTCAACGATGGCGCAGGCGGCTGTGCACGGGCTTGGCGTGGCGTTGCTGCCAACGTTTTCGGCCGATCCCTATTTGCGTGCCGGTCAACTGGTACTGGCCTCGACCCAGACCACGCAAAGCATCGGGAACTATTATCTGGTCTGGCCAGACGACCGCGCTGAAACAGCCGCCCTTCGGTCGTTCAAAGCTTGGTTAGCGACACAAGCGGACCAAAACCTGTGAAATGCGGGATAATTGGCCCCTTCGCCCTATTTCCGCCGCAATACCCCTTTAAGCGATATCTAGCTGTAACCGGGTGGGGCCGTTGTCAGGAGCATTTATTATGCCTATTTCGTTTCACAAGGGGGCCATGTCCCTTGTCGCAATTACCTTCGCCATCAGCGGCAGCACCGCTTTTGCGCAAACACAGATTCATAATGTCTTGATCCTTGATCAGGCATTCTTTCCGGGTATCATTTATGTAGAGCCTGGCGACACGTTGAATTTCCTCAACGAATCTGACGCGATCCGGACGGTAAGAGCATCAGATGGTACATGGGAATCCGAAGCCCTTGGGACCGGTGGCACATTCAGCTATATCATCAATTCAGCATCGCCACTGATGTTTTCCAGCTCAGCCGAAGCAGGTGCTCCGGTAGAAGGCGAAGAAGCACCAGAGGCTCCTGCCCCATACGAGGGCACGATCAGCTTTGATGAGCCGCCGCTCACTGAATAAACCGACCACTGGTAATTCCAGCCCGTTAATGTGCTGCCTAGATCGGCTCGATCAGCTCTGCACCTGACGCTTTGTTGGAATTCACTTTTCGCGAGACTCGATGCCACGTCAGTGCATCCTCGGCCGCAGCGTTCATCAGCGTTGCGGCCCCTTTGCCGTTTTCACCCAGCCACAACGGCCAATCTGGGGCCTCGATCAGTACCGGCATCCGGTGATGGATTGCGGTCATCGCCTTGTTCGATTGGGTCGTTAGAACGGCACATGTTGCCTGCTGCTCGCCATTCGGGTTGGTCCAGTTCTGCCAAATCGCGGCCATTGCCAGCGGCGCATGATCCCGCCGGGTAATATACCAAGGGTCACGGCCGCCATCGGCGTCTTTCGTCCATTCGTAAAAGCCGGTCGCCACAACCAGCCCACGCCGGGTGCGCACGGCATCGCGAAATGCAGGTTTGTCTGCGACAGTTTCGGCACGAGCGTTGATCAACAACGGACCATCTGACGGTTTTTTATACCACTTAGGGATAAACCCCCACCGCATCACCCCCAATTTGCGCCCTGCGTCAGGGTCGCTGGTGACTGTATGCACAGCGTTCGTCGGGCACACGTTAAAGTTCGGGACCGCGGGCAGGTTGTTTGCCGGCGATGCCGCAAAAAGTTGCGCCATTGCATCATGAGGAAGCGTGACAGCCATTCGTCCGCACATAGAACATTCATCCGGTCAACTGTTCACCCCAATCTAGCAAACGGGGTTGGTTTCCACACGAACTTAGGGTCTGGTGGTGGCCAAGTCTATCTGCACATAGCTCGTCCGTGGCGGTTGATACATTATCATGATGCGCCGGAATTGACCTGAAAACTCTGAAAGGGTCACCATGCTTCGCCACACTCTTCCGATTGCTGTTCTTTTGCTGGGGTCCGCGTTTTTGCTTTTTGCGGGGGGTATCAATGGATTGATCCTGCCGGTGCGCGGGCAGGCCGAGGGGTTTTCGGCGGTCTCGCTAGGCTTACTTGGGACGGGCTGGGCGATTGGCTATGTGTCGGGCTGCATCTTTACCGCGCGTCTGGTCGCACGGGTCGGGCATATCCGCGCCTTTGGTGCCATGGCTGCCATCGCCGCAATTTCGGTTTTGGGCAGCGCCTTGCTGGTGACGCCGACGGCATGGATCATTCTGCGGGCGCTGTGTGGCTTTTGCTTTGCCGGGGCCGCGATGATTGTAGAAAGCTGGCTGACCGAACAAACTAACCCGGCCAGCCGGGGTAAAGTTTTTGGCGTCTACACGATGGTGAACCTTGGGGCCACGACGGCTGGACAGATGTTGTTGACCACGGGCGACGCGAACGGGTTTACCTTTTTCGCCATCGCCGCAATTTTCTATTGCCT
>RCMY010000488.1_pt1 | contig 37037 bp, 33 predicted proteins | sample 2041341 | NCBI WGS metagenome assembly RCMY01 (sample SAMN09708234, study PRJNA481090) | Marine sediment metagenome, whole genome shotgun sequencing project. | reverse complement strand
CGAACGACCGAAAAGACTCACAACTCGGAAAATCTCGCAGAGTCGCCGCCCGTTGGAAGCGACCGAGTCCGCCGGACACCGTCGAGCCGATGTCGAAACAGGTCCCGTTCACCGTGTAGATGCCGTTGCGCCACCAGTCGAACGCAACGTTTCGCCTGGTCGTTGAGATCCCAGCCGGGCCGTGGTGCCCAAAACGGGTCAACTAGAAGGATGGGTCGGTTCGTCTCTCCGCCGAATACGACGTCATCGGCGACGATGGAACCACCGACGGGTACGTGAGGATCCGCCTCGACCAGACAGCCCAAGACAAACTGACCGGCTACAACCGGCCAAAACACCTCAGAGCCTTCCCCGAAACCGACACGCTATTCCAAGACGTCCAGCACCAACTGCGCGCCTCGGCAGAATCGGCAAACCGAGTCGTCGACGACCACCACCCCAGAGAACGACTCCACCACTACGGGTTCGAAAAGAACAATCTCAGCATGCTCGCCTGGCAGGCCCACCGAAACGCCCAAACCGAGCACGTCTTCGCCACGCCCCAAGCCGTCGACCTGATCCGACTCCAACAGACCGCCTAACCGGCCACCCCAACAGCCCGACACCCAAACACCGGGACCACCGCCGCCCAAACGGCTGCCGACGGGCGCTAAACGCAACATTGTTCCCAGCTCAGATCCCATTACTCTCACGAGCGACGCAGCCGACAACACCAAACGGAGTTTCCAACCGCGTTTTCAACCCATCCCGCCCGCGTGGGATGGGTTGAAAACTGCCTAAGTGGCGATTCTGATTGGGGTTCCCACTCCCATGGATCTACATCTGGAACGCGTTGTGATCAATCATGGAACGCGCCTCAAGAGCCTTCTCACGATTCGTCGACATTGACTTCACCGTTCTCGTCCTCAAATGGTGATACTTCCCACGTCGTTGTCCACCGTCGTCCCATCTCTGAGCGAGAGGTTTGAATGGCTCCGGTGTCGTCTCGCCAAAACGAGCCACGGCAGACTCCCCCGACTGTCTTGCGCCAAGGGAGCAACTAGTGACCTGAGCCTATCGCCCTCTTCGTTTCCCAGGGTCGGGAGATCGTCGATGTTGAACTGGTGGCGGCGGAGTGTTTCGATGCTTGTGCCACTAAACCCAGGGCGCTTATACTGGCGCAAGCCTGGTCCCATCCAGCTGGCGCACGACACTCTTCCCCGATGGAAAACACTGGCTGGTGTTCTGATTCGCAGAACTGCGGCGTATTTGTGAATTTGAAGGGGCTTAGGCGGCCATCCGGGTGATCTGAGCCAAGTTCACATGGCCGGTCTCTCACATGTGAGCAATACTTTGCGGGCGGCGCGTCACCACATCCATCCTGCCCCCAGGGGTGTAACTACCGCCCTACTAAGGTCTAGAGACAACATGGCTCAGTCGGAAGGTCACACCTGATGCAATCGCACAAAGTCACCATGTTGGGCACCGGGCTCATCGACGACTCCTGCGCAGCGACACTCCACGCCCAACGATCCCGGGCGACCGGAGATTGAGTCTCGACCTTGCGGTGATCCCCGACGGTGGATGGGCCGGGGTAGTGGCCGGGGAGTGGGCTCGACGCCTCCAACAGCGGCCAGCCCTTCGGATGTGCCTACCCACCGGGTCCACACCGCGCCCGCTCTACTCGGCAGTAGCACACCAAGCCGACTTTTCCGCCTCGACAGTTTTTGTTCTCGACGAATTCGGGTTACCAGAGGGCGATCCGGCGCGTTGTAATCAGATATTGCAACGGGATCTCCTCCGGAACCTCACGAATCCGCCGGCGCATCTGGAAAACCTCGATCCCCAGGCCCCCGATCTCGAGGCTGAGTGCAACCGATACGACATGCTCCTCGCTCAAGGGGGCATCCACTTGACGCTCCTGGGGCTGGGCTCCAACGGACATCTCGGACTCAACGAGCCGGGCTCGGATGCATCCAGCCCGACCCGTGTCGTCGAGTTGGCGCCCTCAACCGCTGAAGGCATCGACAAGTATGGAGCAGTGTCCGAGACAGATTGGGGGATGACCGTCGGCATGGCCCGGCTGCTCGCATCCGACGAGATCTGGCTCTTGGTAACCGGGAGCCACAAATCCGAGATCCTGGCGGCCACGCTCAAGGACGTGGTTGGCCCCAGCCTCCCGGCTTCCTATCTGCGCGAGGCGGACAACGTCTTTGTCTGGGCCGATGAGTCAGCAGCCTCGCTGTTGTAGTTCCTCATCGCTTGCGACTCCTAGCCCGAGGGATTGAAACTGAGGACACGGGCCGCCGGACAGTGAGAACGCCCGGAGCCGTCTCCCACTACTTGATGTACGGCTGGAGGACGTCACGCGCGATCAGAAAACCCCGCTTCACCAGCTCGTCCGTAGCCTCGAAGTCGCGGTCCTCGTGTTCGATGATGATCGGCCCGTCGTACCCAGCTCGATACAAGGCAGAAAACACCACCGCCCAATCGACATGGCCCAAACCAGGAAGCCGGGGGATTTGCCACCCGATGCCGGAGGAGAGGCTCCCGTTTTCGTAGAGTCCTTCGTAGTCGATCATTACGTCTTTGGCCTGGAAGTGATAGAAACGACTGCCAAACTCCTGAATCGCCGACTCGATGTCGATCATCAGCCAGATCAGGTGAGATGGGTCGAAATTGAGGCCGATCGTCTCACCAAACTCCTCGAACATCCTTCGCCAGATCTTCGGGTTGTATGCGAGATTGTGCCCCGAAGGCCATTCGTCTTTCGAGAAGATCATGGGGCAATTTTCGATCGCGATCTTGACCCCGCTGTCCTGGGCGGCAGAGATGATCTCGGGCCAGACTTTGGTCGCCTCTGCCCAGTTCTCGTCCTGGGTCTTGGCACGGTCAGCTCCGATGAACGTGTTCACTACAGGCACGTTGATCTTTCCTGCGACAGCGATCACGTTCTTGAGGTGATCGATCACCATGCGACTGTGCTCTGGGTCGGGATTGAGCGGGTTCGGGTAGTAGCCGAGGCCAGAAATTTCGAGCCCGCGACCCTTCATGGCATCCACTATCTCCGACGCCCGGTCATCAGACATGTCATCGACATCAATATGGCTGGTTCCGCCGTACCTGCGCGTGTCGCCGCTCGATGCCGGCCAGGCGGCGATCTCAATCGTGGTGAACCCGTTGTCGGCGGTCCAGTCGGCTACCTCATCCAGCGGTGTTTCCGGGAACGGGGCAGTGAGAAGTCCAAGTTTCATCTTTTCTCCTTTTCTTTTTGGTTGGTGGTCAATGTTCAGACTCGACGAAGCCCTAGCTAGGTGGACAGAATCACTTCGCCAACCTTGGACCCGTTCGATGAACGTTGACTGATGCTGCCCGTTGGTTCCAACCATTTCGGGTGAAAAGCCATCGGGAGTTCGGCCACACGGTGAAACCCGGGGAACGATCCATTCCGGGGAAACGTCTCCCGAGCGGAAGTCGAGAAGGCCCAGAACCAAGGAGGTGGACAAGGCCGCCAGCCGCTGTCGAATCGGCACACCATTCGGCTACGGTTGCGATCGAGTCCAACTGGCTTCTTTCGATCTGGTCGAGGATAGCTCTAGCCCGCTCGATCAATTGACCTGCCGGCCCGGTCAAAGTGTTCCTACTCGCATGTCGGCGTCAAATGTATATACATTCGACGTTACATGCACAATCCGAGTCACGCTCGACCCTGAATCGGGCTCACCCCGCACGCTGGTTGGTCTTCATGACACACGAAAGAACGACTCGATATGAACGGGTCGCGGAACACACTGTCACCTGCTAAGTGGCTGATCGATATTCCTTGGAGGCCGTTTTCTACCGCGACGCCCCTTCGTGACCCAATCCCTTGGGCTCGACCCGGGTGGGACCAGTACATCGATCGGGTGGGTTTGGGGGTACCGCGCTCTTCAATGAAGGCAGCGGCGAGGTAACCCCTCTTTTCCCAATCCGCAGGGACGATCGATTTGCCCTCTGGACGCATCGTTTCGCCGGTAGCAGAAAGCCCCCCAACCGCTCTCCATCTCATCTGAACTCCAGTGTTGGTGGGTTGAGCCGCCCTGCCTCCAGGACTACCGCCCTCACGCGGGGGCCGGCAGGAACCTCTCAGCGCTCGACAGACACCCACCGTTCGGTTTGGTGACTGCGGGCGATGGCGTCCGTGACCAGCACGGCGTCGTGACCGTCGGCGAATGTGGGGTATGTCGGCTGCTCGTTTGGCGAGCCTTTGGCCACATCGGCATAGACCTGGGAGAAGAGAGCGCGGAAGGTGTCGGGGAAACCTTCCACGTGTCCTCCGGGATAGGCCACCAAAGATGCCGCTTCGGGATGCATCAGAGAGGGATCGCGGCTGAGGATCTCATTGGGGCGACCGCGGTGGCCGACCAAGAGCTCGTCGGGGTTGGCAGACAGCCATCGCAAGGCCGACTCGCTCCCGGCAACCTCGTACCGAACAGAGTTCTTCTGGCCGGCCGATACCTGGGAGATCGTGACTGCACCTCTCGCACCAGCTCCGAATCGAAGCAGTATGCCTGCGGCGTCGTCGCTGCTCATCTCCTCCGATACCAGATCGTCAGTGTCCGATGCTGCGGCGAACGTCTCCACCGGACCCGCCGGGTGGCGACGGACGGGTACCAACGTGTGGAGGTCTGCCATGACTGCCTCAATGCGGCGTCCCGAGATGAAGCGAACCAGGTCGAGCCAGTGGGATCCGATGTCGGCTACGGCCCGGAGTTGACCGGCCTCTTCTGGTTGGAGCCTCCAGTTCCAGTCGGTCTCCAGCAGGAGCCAGTCCTGATGATATGAACCGGTGATGAAGCGGGGCGCTCCGATCTCCCCCGAAGCCACCATCGCCATGGCTTGGTGGTTGGCCGGGTAAAATCGGATGTTGAAGCAGACGGCGTTGACCAGCCCGGAGTCTTCGGCGCGTTGCACCAAGTCAGCGGTGTCAGCCGAGTTGAGCGCCAAGGGTTTTTCACAGACCACGTGTTTTCCTGCATCGAGAACCGCACGTACCTGGTTGGCGTGGGCATAGTTGGGGCTGGCGATATGAATGACATCGATGTCAGGGTCGGCTGCCATGTCCTCGACGTCTTGATAGACCCTTCCCAGACCGGCCGCTTCAGATTTGACGGAGGCTCGTTCTGGCGTCGATCCGACGACTCCGACCACGTGGACGCCAAGGCGTCGCAATGCTTCGACATGGGCCATGCCAATGAAGCCCATTCCAACAACTCCGGCTTTGACCTTGTTGAGATTCACAACAGTCCTATTGACTCGCTTTCGGGTCGCGAAAGTATACCGCCAGAGGCCCTCCGTGTCTGGATCCCGACCTGGAGCGCGGGAGGGAAGATCGACGGGGTGATGCGGTGGTGTTTTCCGGGTCCCCACAGACATTCCGTGGCATACGTTTGCCGTATGGTTGCTGAAACGGTATATTCGTCCCGATATTCGTCCCGCCGGATGAGCAGAGAATGTTCCACGTGCTTTGGAGCAATCCCTCTTGCCTCAAACTGGCATATAGGAGGAAATTCCCCAAATGAAACAAAAATGGTTCAAACAACTCGCGTTGATCGCAGCGTTGGCGATGGTGGTCGCCGCGTGTGGCGACGACGCTGGCTCGGACACCACAGTCGGTGATGGTGGGACACCAACCACCGCCATGGAGCAAGGGGCATACAAGATCGGATACTCGAACGGCGGAGGCGTCGGCAACGGGTTCCGTGAGGAGCAGGTCTGCACTGCCAAAGCCCAGGCACTCGCCTCCGGCCAGGTCGACGAGCTTGTGGTGATCCACCGCAACACCGACGCAGCCGGCCAGCTCTCGGATATTCGTGACCTGATCGCAGCCGACGTTGACGCAATCGTGTTCAACCCGAACGACCCTGACGCATTGAACCCGGCGCTCGAAGAGGCCAAAGCTGCCGGAATCGTCACCGTCTCGGTGGATGCTTTCGTCACCGATCCAGACACCTACAACCTGTACAACAATCAGGTTCAGTATGCCTACCTTGGCGCCAAGTGGTTGTTCGAGCAGATGGGTGGAGAAGGCAACGTCTACTACATGCGCGGGTTCGCCGGTCACCCGGCCGACACCGATCGTCATGTTGGCTTCGAAATGGCGCTCGAGGAGTACCCCGATATCACTGTTGTTCCCGGCCCAGAGGGTGTGCACACCGGTTGGGATCCGGCCACCACTACCCAGTTGATCAACGACTGGATCGCCAGCGGTCAGTACGAGACCACTGACGGCATCTGGACGTCCGGAATGGACTCCCAGGTCGTCGACGCCATACAGCAGGCCAACCTCGACTTCGTGCCGATTGTCGGCGCCGACCTCGGCGCCTTCGTTGCCCAGCTCTTGGACGCCGAAGGCTATGCCGGTCTCAATGGCTCTGCGGTCACCAACACTGCCGCAGTTGGCGGTGCTGGTGTCGGACTGGCGCTCAAGCTTCTGAACGGCGAGACCGTTGACACGGCCGCAGATGCTGCCCAGCCGAACACTGTCCTGTTGGTACCGGTTCTTGCCGACAACGCCACACCCGAGGGCACAGCGCTCCTTGAGTCGTGGCAGGTGGACGGACTGGATCCACTGTGGCCGCTCGGTCTTCAGATTGAGGGATTCACTTCCTACACGGGCGAGCAGGCGGTTGCCTGTGAGGGCCCCAACGAGTAGACAACAACTGGCAAGTAGCTAGAGAGACGATGCGCCGGAGGTCTGAGATCACCGGCGCATCGTCTTTCCCAACTAAATTCACAAGGCCCCATGACCCCACCCAACGTCGAATATCTGCTCGAGGCCACTGACGTCTCCAAGCATTACGGCGCGGTTGTGGCTTTGAAATGTGCGTCTCTCAGGGTCCGTGCCGGTGAAATCCATGGGCTGATGGGCGCCAATGGTGCAGGGAAGAGCACCCTTGTGAAGGTGCTTACGGGGGCAGTCCGTCCCGATGGTGGGTCAATTTCTGTCCGGGGCCAGTCCCGTACTTCCCACTCGCCTGGCCAGGCGCGCCGCGGCGGTCTCGTCTCCGTGTACCAGGAGCCGGCGCTCATCCCCGACCTGGACATCAACTCGAATCTCAGGCTCACGCAAACACCCCTTGAATCCTTCCGCCACTGGGTAGCAGAACTCGGTCTGAGTTCCCTCGACCTCTCAACGGTGGCCCGTAGCCTGCCCCTTGCTTCCTTGCGCGTTATCGATCTCGCTCGTGCGCTCGCTATTGAGCCCGATGTGCTCATGCTCGACGAGATGACTGCCGCCCTTCCCGCAAATCTCGCCGAACGCGTCCTCGCAGTCGTCAACGAACGTCGCGGAGGCGATCACAGCATCATCTTCATTTCACACAGGATGACTGAGATCGCCGCTGTGTGCGACCGGGCGACAGTCCTTCGTGAGGGCGAGACAGTCGGAGTGGTGGACGTCACGTCGGATTCGGCGGATGAGATCGTTGAGTTGATGCTCGGCGAGATCGTCGGCAAGATGCCCGAGCGGGTGGCAGACACCGGCGCCGAAATTCGGACAGAAGGGAGACGTCCGCGCATTGAGGTCAGGAACCTCGAAGCAGGGTCCCGCCTTCGGGACGTGACCTTTGATCTCTACCCGGGCGAAGTCTTGGGAGTTGTGGCCCTCGAGGGCCAGGGCCAGGACGAACTCTTCAAGGTCCTCGCAGGCTCGATGCGACCCGTCAAAGGTGCCGTGTTGGTCGACGGGGAAGAAGTCTCCTTTCGCCACCCCGCCGATGCCATCAACCGAGGTGTTGTGTATGTGCCGGCAGACCGGTCCGAGGCCCTGTTGGCACAACGCTCCGTGCGCGAGAACATCGCGCTCCCTTTCAGTGCCCCGATCAGCCGGTGGGGGCCGATTCGTCGCCGCAGGGAGAAACCGAAAGTGAGCGAGGCTATCTCCCGACTCCAGATCGACACGCGGGCTCAGAAGGAGGCCCGTCTCCTGTCCGGGGGCAACCAGCAAAAGGTCACCATCGCCCGCTGGGTCGCTGGCGGGGTGGAGACGATGATATGTTTCGATCCGACCCGGGGAATCGATATTCGCACCAAACAGCAGATCTATATCTTGCTGCGCGACCTGGCCGAGGCCGGGGCGGCCGTCCTTATCTATACGTCTGAACTCAGCGAGATCCAAGCCGTGTGTGACCGCGCAATCGTGATCTTTGGTGGTGAAGTGGTGGACGAGATCGGTGTAGCGGATGCCGACGAGTCCACTTTGCTCAGAGCCGCCCACAACCTCAGTACCGATAGTCTCCTCCCCGAAGAGGTCCTGGCAGCCGAGATGACCCACGGGCCCGGACGCAAACGGGCAGTCAGTGATTCCTCACAGACCAGAGGCGATGCATGACCGCCGCCACCTCGGAGACGACAGGCCCGTCGAACGGAGCAGCAATGGCCATCATCCGCCGCAATGGGTGGACTATCGGTCTTGTCGGGATCCTCGCTCTTCTCCTGGCGATCACCAAGATCATTCAACCCAGCTACGGGCCGGCCGGCCTCCAGGGTCTCTCCATTTCGGTGCTGCCTCTGGCCCTGGCTGCTGTCGCACAAACCTGTGCCGTGATAGCCCGGGGCATTGACCTTTCGGTCGGATCGATGATGGCACTGACCAGTGTTGTTGCTGCCACATTGATGGATGACCGCGGCGAAGGTTTCTCGGTGGCAGTGGTCCTCGGCGTCCTCGTGTTGGGCTGCGTACTCGGAGCCATCAACGGCGCCCTCATCGTTTGGACTCGCGTCCCCGACATCGTGGTCACTCTGGCGATGCTTTTCGTGTGGGCAGGCGCGGCCCTGCTGGTTCTGAAGACCCCCGGCGGCGGATCGGCTGAATGGCTGCGCGACCTCACCAGCGGCTCGATTGTCAGCGAGTGGATCCCTCAAGCTGCCGTCGTCCTGTTCTTGGTCGTGGCAGTGATCTGGATTCCGATCCGAAGATCACGGCTTGGTCTCTCGCTCTATGCCATCGGCAGTGATCCCCTCGCTGCCTATCGGAGCGGCATCTCTGTTGTCTGGACCAAGGTATTCGCATACACACTCACGGGCCTTTTTTCGGCCCTCGCGGGCTTGAGCCTCACTGCAAGCACGGGAATCGGCACTCCCGTTCCGGGGCCCTACACACTGATGAGCGTCGCCGCCGTCGTTCTGGGTGGTGTCACCCTCGCCGGCGGCCGGGGTGGTGTGTTCGGCCCAATCGTCGCCGTCGTGATCCTTTCGTTGCTCCGGACCGACATGACTTTCCTCAGCGTCGATACGAACCTGGCGACTGTCGCACAGGGTTTCATCCTGGTCGGTGTCGTGATGATTGGTAGCTTGATCCAGCTCCGCCGGAAGGAGCCATGAGCGAGATAGCCAGTCCTCCAACCTCTCGTCCCCGCTGGCTGACAACACAGGGTCTGCGCGATTTTTTCCGCGAGCGCACCTTGATACCGCTGGTTGTAATGCTGGGCCTTCTGATTGTGCTCAGTGAGGTAATCAGGCCCGGGATTGTCAGCGCCAACTGGGCTGGCGTCATGGTGCGCGCTGCTATTCCGCTGGCAATCCTCGCGAGCTGCCAAACCATAACCATGCTCACCGGCGGGATCGACCTGTCCGTCGGCGCCGTAGCCTCCATGACAGGGTTCCTGGTGGCGACGCTTGTGGGTGGCCAGGGGCTCTGGCCGGCCATCTTCATCGCCCTGGCCATTGCAGTAGCGGTCGGCCTGATCACGGGCATCGGCGTAGGCGTCTTCCGAGTTCACCCCTTGATCATGACGCTTGGCATGAGCCTGGTCGTGCTCGGCTTTGCCAATGTCTGGCAGCTGCGGATGGTCCAAACAGGTTCCGGTGTCCCGGACGCGTTCCGGACCCTGGGGGCCGGGATGTTTCTTGACTTTCTTCCGAAGAATCTGCTGCTGTTCCTCCCACTCGCCGTCGTCATCGTCCTCACCCTGAAAAGGACCGGCTTTGGCCGCCTCCTCTATGCGATCGGTGACAACCCGATTGCGGCTCGCCTCTCAGGGACCCGGTCGTGGCAGGTCCTCATCCTGCTCTATGTCATCTCCGCCGTGCTCGCCGGTATCGCCGGGTTCCTGTACTCTGGGCTTACCAATGTGGCCAGCGTCACTCTCGCCGACAGCGCTGTCCTCCCTTCGGTGGCAGCTGCAGTCATCGGGGGCACGTCGATTCTGGGAGGTCGGGGCAACTACGGGGGAACCATCGTGGGCGCGCTGATTCTCACGGTTATCTCTTCGATCCTGTCTTCCTTGGGTTATCCCGAGGCCGTGCGCCAGATCTTGTTCGGCGGAATCATCGTGTTCGTCGCCGCGGCGTACACCCGGATCACCGACACGTAGCCGAAACCCGCATTCGTATTGCTCGGCAGGAAGGTCAGAAGCACATCCTTCTCCAACGCTCCGCCCTGGAGGCGGGAGAGTCTCAGACGACAGACACTCAGGCAGTCAGCGACCGGGAAGCCGGAATCTCATATATGTGCTCCCAGGGTTTGACGCGCTCGAAGGCGGCAGCAGCGGCGAGGACACTCATATCAGCGCTGCGCCGGCCCATGATCTGCATGCCAACCGGAAGCCCTTCATGCAGACCGGCTGGCACCGAGATCGCAGGGTGGCCGGTGAAGTTGGTGAAGTAAGTCATGCACCAACCAATCAGAGGGTCGACCTCAATTCCTTCGATCTCCGTCGGCCCCCTGGTTTCACCGTTGGTGAGATTCTTGACCGGCATCGTCGCCAGGGTCGGAGACACGAGCAGATCGTGGCTCCCCATCACCTGCTGAAGTGCGTCATAGACCACGGTTCTCTTCGAGTTGTCGTCGAAATAGTCCATCGCCGACATCGCAGCCACATGATCGGCCCAGTGCAGGAACTCAGGCGGAAGGTCGGAACGGTGCTCCCCGAGAATGTCGAGGCCGCCGGATTTGAGACCGGCGAAGGCATCGAGGCTCAATGGCATGATCAGCCGACACCACAAATCCGCCAGCTCGCGCTGGTCGATGTCGATGTCGATGTCGACCTCGATCACCCGGGCGCCCGCCTCCTCGAACGCTTTGACCGCATCCTCGACGACCCCGGCAATTCCAGGATCGACGGGGTAGACCCCGAGATCCGGGGAGTAGGCAACGGTCCAACCATCAACACCTTCGTCGAGCCCCTGCGAAAAGTCGACAATGTCGGGAGCGCTGAACGGATCCGAGGGATGAGGGCCTGCAAGCGCCCTCATGGCGAGCGCGGTGTCGGCAACCGTTCTCGTGATTGGCCCCTCGTAGACGAACGGTGATACCCCTGCGAAAGCGTTGGGCCGCAGGATCGAGGGAACTCGTCCAGCGGATGGCTGGAAACCGACAACGCCACACCATGCCGCGGGAATCCGGATTGATCCTCCCCCATCGCTGCCTTCGGCGATAGCAACCAGACCGTCGGCGACGACAGCCGCCGAACCGCCTGAGGAACCGCCGGTGTTGCGTTCTGTGTCAAATGGATTGCGGGTGGGGCCGAAGAGGTAATTGTCGCATGCACCCCTGAACCCCATGGCCGGGCTGTTGCCCTTGCCAACAATGATCGCGCCAGCGGCCTCCATACGCTCCGCCCAAACGCAATAGCCGTCGATCGAGAAATCGGCCATCGAGGGTAGCCCGCCGAACGTAGCTGGCCAGCCCGGCTTGAAATCGAACAGATCCTTCATCACGACAGGTACCCCTCGGAGTGGACCACCCTCATGGCCAGCCGCGATTGCGGCTTCCACTGCTCGGGCCGATTCCATGGCCTCATCAAAGCCCCTGAACACCAGCGCATTGAGGCTGGGTTCGCGCTCTTCGATCCTGCGCAACGTCTCAGCCATGACCTCGACCGGCGAAACCCGGCCAGCCTCGATGGCAGCCGACAGTTCGACTGCCGACTGATAGGCCACATCAGCTCCACTCATACCGTTCTCCTGTGCTATTCGGCGCTCAGGTCGATTATGGTCTCGGCGGCAAGCGTTTACAACGTTGCCGTCCCCGAAGTTTACAACGTTGCCGTCGCTGAAGTAGCCTCCTCGCGTGGCAACCAGCCAGCCCCCCTCATCGACCCCTTCGCACGGGAACAAGCCAAACTCGCTCCGCCATGTCGCCAAGCTCGCCGAAGTCTCGGTGGCAACTGCCTCGCGCGTGTTGTCGGGGTCGAGTCACCCCGTGAGTGACTCGACCCGCCAACGGGTCCTTGCTGCTGCGGATCGACTCAACTTCGAGCCGAACCGATTGGCGAGAGCCTTGGTGACCGCAAGATCGCAGACGGTTGGTGTCATTGTCCACGACATCTCCGATCCGTACTTTGGCGACATCGTCAAAGGCCTGGAAGACGGCCTTCACAGGAAGGAGTACCGCCTCTTCGTGGCCAGTTCCGATCGCGATCCCGAGAAGGAACTCAACTACGTGCGGGCGTTTGATGCTCATCGGGTCGATGCGATTGTGTTCGCCGCCAGTTCGTTTACCGGGGCCGAATACGCCACCGCGCTGCAAAGCGTCGTGGCTCGCTTCCGGTCGCGTGGCGGCATCATCGTGACGCTGTCTGACCACCTCCTCACTGGGCCGCGAGTTGAGTTCGACAACCGGCGCACTGTGATCGAGATGGTTGGCTACCTGGCCGGACGGGGTCATCGAAGAATCGGCTTCATCGCCGGCCCGGCCGAGTTGGAAGTGTCCGGAGTCCGTCTCGCCGGATTCAATGAGGCTGTTGCGTCCCTCGGCCTCGACAACGATCCCAGGTATATCGCCATTGGCGATTTCACAGTCTCGGGTGGCGAGAAGGCAGTGACCGAACTTCTCGGGAAGGCTCCTGACCTCACCGCGATACTCGCCGCCAGCGATCTCATGGCGATTGGCGCCACCCGTCAGCTCATGGCCTCCGGCTTCGACGTGCCTGGGGACATCTCGATAGCAGGCATCGACGACATCGCTATCGCCGAGTATGGGCCCGTCCCGCTCACCACCATGCACGTTCCCACTTATGAAATCGGGAGGAGGGGTGCTGACCTGCTGCTAAGCACACTCGACGAGTGTGACCCTGACAACGTGCACCTGACCGGGCGGATCGTTGAGCGCTCCTCGGTCGCGGACGCACAGTCGACGTGAACGAAGACCTGCTCGTAGCGGTTGCCGCAAGTCTCAACGACGCATGGACGCGCTCCGTGGCGATACCTGCCCCGACAACGATCGAGCCTGAGCTCACGAGCCAAGATGCGTATTGGATCCAAGAGCAAATCGTCCGGTATCGACTTGCCGGAGGGCGGCGGCGGTCCGGATGGAAGTTGGGGCTCACTTCAGCCGGGCCCGGCGTCACGCCGATAGTGGGGACACTTCTCGATGACATGATCGTCGAATCGGGTACTCGGCTCTCGTTAACGACGATGGTCGCGCCCATGGTTGAGGCCGAGGTGGTTGTTCGTATCGGTGAGGACATCGACAGGCCAGTGACCGTCGCTGAACTGATGGCGGGCCAGCATCATGTCGGGCCGGGTATCGAGGTGATCGACTACCGAACTATCGACAGCACAGGTGTGGTGGACTGGATCGCCGACAACTCGACTGTTGCCTACGCCGTTGTGGGGAACTTCGTCCCCGTCTCGTCGGTGGATCCCGCCGGGATGAGGGTCAGCCTCTCCGGGCAGACCGGGGAACTCGCGACCGGCAGGGGCGATTTGGCTATGGGTGACCCGATGGCGGCCGTGGCTTGGCTTTCAGGTCAGCTGGCTGAACGAGGCCATCGCCTGGATGAGGGGGCGATCATCCTCACCGGATCGCTGACCGGCCATCATGTGGTTGTTCCGGGGAGGTCTGCCGAATTCAGCGCCGACTTCGACGGTTTTGACACTGTAACGATCGGATTCGACCCCTGAAGCAGACCTGCCCTGTTGACGGACCCCTCCACGTACAGTACGGTGCCGCTGTACGACATGGAAATCGTTTGCCACACTGGCCGCGAGCATCATCCCATGTCAATAGGTTCAGTGGGCCGAAACCCTTCAGGAGTATGAGTGAGCGTTTCTTTGTTTGCACCTGACGCCCTTGCCGGCGAAGTGGTGTTGATCACGGGTGCTAGCCGCGGCATCGGGTCCGCTATTGCCGCCGCGTGCGCTCAAGTGGGGGCAGATATCGCAGTTGGATATGTTCACGATCCACGAGGCGCACAGAGGACAGTCGAGCATGTGCGGTCGTTGGGTCGCGAAGCCGAAGCCTTTCAGGCGGATGTGAGCGATGAGTCGCAGGTGGCCACGATGATCTCCGCGGTCTTGGACCGTTTCGGCCGGATCGACGGCCTGGTCAACAACGCTGGTGTCATGCCTGAAAGCCGGATCGTCGACATGTCTCTTCAGGAATGGCGCCGTGTGATCGACGTCGATCTCACCGGCGCCTTTCTCTGCAGCCGGGGCGTGCTGCCCGGCATGCTCGAGCGGGGGTCAGGCTCGATAGTGATGATTGCCTCGAGGTTGGGACAGATCGGTTTTGCAGGGGTGGCCCACTACGCCGCGGCCAAGGCGGGGATGATCGCCCTCGCCAAGTCGATGGCCAAGGAGGTCGGACCTGACGGTATCCGGGTCAACTCGGTCGCCCCCGGGGTGACCATCACTGACATGACTGCCGGCGTTGTGGAGGGAGAAGTTGGCAGCAGACGGCTGGCCGAGCTGCCAGCTGGACGTTTTGCCACCGCTGAGGAGGTGGCGGCTTCGGTCGTATTCTTGCTCAGCAACGCGGCTTCGCTGTACTACGGGCAAACTCTGGGTCCGAATGGGGGAGGTCACATGTCATGAGGAGGTCGACAGCGTGAAGCTGGTTAGCGCGCAAGATGCCGTTCGGACGGTTCCCGATGGGGCCACCGTCATTGTGGGGGGATCGGGTGCCGGGCATGCCCTTCCCCAGCTGTTCATCGACACCCTGGCGCAGGTGTATAGCGAGGAAGGAACTCCCCGCAACCTCACCACCGTTCGGGTGGTCGGGATCGGCGACTTTGCCGACCGCGGGTTTTCCCAACTGGCACTACCCGGACTACAGAAGCGAACCATCGGTTCCAATATCGGCAACGAGCCAAGGTTGGGCGAACTGATCGAAGCTGGTGAGGTTGAGGCATATTCTTTTCCCCAAGGTGTTCTTTCCCAGCTGTGTCGGGAAATCGCCGCAGGCCGACCGGGGCTGATCACGGCGGTCGGGCTCGACACCTATGTCGACCCGCGCCACACCGGCGGCAAACAGGGCAGTGCCACCGAAGACATGGTCGAAGTAGTTGAGCTCGCTGACCAGGAGTGGCTGTTTTTCAAGGCATTCCCCATCGATGTTGCTGTGATTCGAGGATCGGCAATCGACGAAGATGGGAATCTGACGATGGACGACGAGGCGGTGAAGGGTGAGATGCTGGCCATGGCCATGGCGGCCCGGAACTCCGGCGGCATTGTTATCGCCCAGGCCAAGCGATTGGCGGCGGCCAAGAGTCTCCCGTCACGTTCGGTAGTCGTCCCCGGTGCGCTGATCGACTACGCGTACGTCGATCCCGATCAAACCCAGACGTACGCCACCACCTACTCCCCTTACTATTCCGGTGCCCTCCGTCGCCCGAGCACTGACGAGGTTGAGCCACCCCCCTTGGATGTCCGGAAAGTCATCGGCCGACGGTCGCTGCTCGAGTTTCGCCCCGGCGACATCTGCAACCTCGGGTTCGGCATCAGCCAACTCATCGGGGCCATCGCTTGGGAGGAAGGTATCGAAGACCGGCTCGTGCTCACCGTGGAGCAGGGCATTTTTGGCGGTGTTCCTGTCGCCGGCAACGAGGGCGGGGCGGGATTCAACTTCCAGGCAATAATCGACCAGCCATACATGATGGACTTCTACGATGGCGGCGGTCTCGATATCGCAAGCCTCTCCTTCGCTCAGATCGACTCCAAAGGCAACGTCAACGTCCACAAGTTCCCTGGAAGGCTGCGCGGGCCGGGTGGGTTTCCCAACATCAGCTCGCGCACCGGCCGTATCTGTTTTGTCGGGACACTCAACACCTCGGGCCTGAAGGTCGGAGTTGAAAACGGTCGCCTTCGCATCGAATCCGAAGGCTCGTTGCCCAAATTTGTCGAATCGGTCGACGAAGTGAGCTTCAGCGGCGCCATGGCCAACCGGCGTGGCCAGCAGGTTCGATATATCACCGAACGAGCTGTGTTCGAACTGGGAGACGGCCACGTGACTCTCATTGAGATCGCTGAGGGCCTCGATCCCGAAACCGACGTGATCGCCCACATGGGATTCACCCCCGAGGTATCCGACGATCTGGCGCCAATGGATCGCCGGGTGTTCGCCGAGGGCACCATGGGCCTCGCCGCCACGTTTCGAGCGGGCTCGTGACCGAGCTGATTGTCGTCGAAGGTGGACCGGTCACCACTGTGCGATTGCAAAACCCGCCATTAAACCTCGTCACTGTCGAACTCACCCAACAATTGGATGCAACCCTGGCCAGTATCGAATCTGACGAGTCGGTTCGGTGCGTGATCCTGACGGGGACCGGTGACAGGGCATTCTGCGCGGGTTCGGATGTCAAAGAGTTCGAGTCGCTCGAGGGCAGGGTCGGAGAGGGCAAGCTGCTGCTCGAGAAGGCTGTGTATCGGCGTCTTGCTCGCCTCCCGATGCCGACGATCGCCGCCATTCAGGCCGATGCGCTGGGTGGTGGTCTCGAACTTGCTCTTTGCTGCGACCTCAGGGTGGCTGATGAGCGGGCAAAACTCGGGTTGCCAGAGGTGCGTTTGGGTGTCATGCCCGGCTCGGGCGGGACCCAGAGACTCCCCCGAATCGTCGGTCCGGCTCGGGCGAAGCAAATGATCCTGATGGGCGAGATCCTCAGCGCGCCCGAGGCCGAAGGAATTGGTCTCATCAATCGAGTTACGCCGCCGGGCCAGGCTGTCGACGTTGCCTCCACGATGGCGGAGACCATTGCCTCCCGTGGACCGGTAGCAGTACGGGAGGCAAAGCGGGCGATCGACATTGCTGGCGACCTCTCACTCGACGGGGGTCTGGCTTTCGAGCTCGACGCCTCCGAACGAATCTTCTCCTCACAGGACATGCTCGAAGGGGCCAAAGCGTTTTTTGAAAAGCGAGAACCCGATTTCCAGGGCAAGTGATCTTTGGTTCGCTACACAGTGGGTTACGAAGGGCTGAGAACATGACAACGACAGACAGAACTCCGAACATCGAGCGATTTGGAGTGTTTCTCCCATCGTTTGTGTGGTCGGGAGACGGAGGAGAGCGCGCTCGCGGCATCATCGACTTTGCCAGAGAAGTCGAGAATGTTGGGTTTGACTCGATCTTCATCACCGACCACCTACTGGCCGCCAAGCAGTTTTACTCGGTTTCGTTTCTCGAACCGCTGACTGCGCTTTCGTTGGTGGCCGGGGTCACCGAACGAGTCAAGCTGGGCACATCGGTGATGGTGATGCCGATCCGCGAACCGGTGCTTCTCGCCAAGCAGTTGGCAACCATGCAGTTCCTCTCGAATAACAGGATCATCCTCGGGGCCGGAATCGGGTGGTACCCCCCTGAATACTCTGCAACCGGGGTCAAGAAATCAGAGCGTGGGGCGCGCACCGACGAGATCCTAGAGATCATTGTTCCCCTTCTCGAGGGGAAGACAGTCACATACGACGGGGATTTCTACTCGATCGAAGATGTGCTCATCGAGCCAACCCCAAGCGAACGGCCCCCGGTGTGGATCGGCGGTGGTTCCCAGCTTGCCGATCCTGGATCTCCCGACCTCCCTCGTTTTGTCGAGGCGGTCAAGCGGCGAATCCTGAACTCCGAAGGCTGGGTGCCCCGGCCAACCTGTCCGCCCGAGGACATCGCCCGCGATTGGGACGAACTGCAAACCTACCTGACCGATCACGGACGTGACCCTTCCGAAGTCGTGGTGGCCCATGAAAACTTCTATCACTTCGTAGGGACCCAGGACGGGGCCAAAGCGCGTCAGGACCAGCATGCGGCGATGCTCAAAGTGATGAGCGAGGCGCGTGGAGCGGATTATCTGGAGAAGGTCTATCTCTTTGGGACTCCTGACGAAGTGGTCCAATCTCTTCAAGCAAGAGTCGACGCCGGGGTGCAGAGGTTCATGTTGCACACGATGACACCAGACCCTGCGCAGCTCGAGCAGTGGGCCACCCACATCATCCCCCACGTCAAATTCCCTGAGGACAATTGACCCGTCGCGTGGCCCTCATCGGCCAACCGTTGAAACGGCCCCATTCTGCAGTCATGCACAACGCAGCTTTCGCGGCCCATGGCATCGACGCGAGGTTCGAGTTGAAGGAATTGGATGTTGGTGAGGTCGGCCCCTTCTTCACCAGTGCGCGCTCTCCGGAATGGCTGGGCTTCGGGGTGACGGCTCCATATAAACAGCTGGCGATGGAGCATCTGGACGTAATCGAACCCGGCGCTCGGGCCATCGGGGCTGTCAACAACGGAGTCCGACGCGATGACGGATCTCTGGCCGGCTTCAACACTGATGCTACGGGCTTCATCTCAGCGGTGAACTCGACCGGGACCTCGGTGGCCGGAGAGAACGCTGTGGTCTTCGGCGCGGGCGGGGCGGCTCGAGCCGTAATTTGGGCGCTACTCGACGCCGGGGCACGCCAGGTGTTCGTAGCCAACCGCACCCGGCAGCGGGCCAGAGAATTGGCCGTGAGCCTCCGTGCCTATGGAACGATTGTGATCGGCTCCCCCGAGGAAACTGCTGTTCGGACGGCGCTCACAACGGCCGCAATTGCGGTAAACGCCACCACCGTTGGAATGGCGGACGATTCGGTCGCTTTCGATGTTGCTGCTCTCCCTGATTCGGCGCTCGTCTTCGACCTGGTTTACGTACCTCCGGACACTCCTCTCGTGCGAGCGGCAGCCGACCGCGGTCTGGCAGTGTGCAACGGGCTGGAAATGCTGGTGCGCCAGGGCGAGATCGCCTTCGAGAGGTGGACGGGTATCGGCTCCACGGCAGGAGTGATGAGGGATGCACTCGAGGCCTGGTCCCACGAGGACAAAGGGGACTGATTGGGACGAAGGATCGATGATTCACTTTCCAAGGCGGGACTCCCGCCCTTGGAGCGTTCCGTATGGGTCGAAGTCGACGCAGATCAGCTGACCAGCAACGCCAGGGAGCTGACTGCTCTGGCGGCGCCCTCAGAACTTGGCGCAGTAGTGAAGGCAGACGGATATGGCCACGGGCTCGAGATGGCCGCTCAGTGTGCGACCAGAGGGGGCGCTCGATGGCTGTGCGTGGCCAACGCCGGGGAGGCGATCAGGCTCCGTAACGATGGCTATCGGGGGCGCATCTTCATCCTCTATCCCGTCCCTGCTCCGATGCTCACGACAATGGCTCGACTCGACGTCGACATCACAGTGGGTACCAACGCCGATCTCACGATGATGGTCGCCCTCTTGAACCAGGCCCAACAGACTCTCAACGTGCACGTCGAAATCGATACTGGTATGACCCGGGGTGGGGCCGCCCCAAATGCGGCTCTCGAAATCGTCACGACAATTGTCGAGGCCCGTTGCACCGAGCTAGCTGGGATATGGACCCACCTGGCCGCACCCGAAGACGAGAACGCCACAGAACTCCAATTGAATCGTTTCAACGCGGTGCTGAATCGGCTCTCAGACAGCGGCGTCGACCCTGGAGTTGTGCACGCCGCCGCGTCGGGTGGGCTGCTCGCTGCAGACACCGACAACCACGATCTCGTCCGGCTTGGTCTCGCCCTGTATGGAAGTGATCCCCATAGTGGGTCCCCATTACCCGAGTCGGTACGGCCTGCCCTCTCCCTTCGGGCCCATGCGGTTCGGATCGCTGAAGTACCCACCGGAACAGCTGTGGGTTACGCCGGGACCTGGACCGCCAGGCGTACCTCGCGGATCGCGACCCTGCCTGTCGGGTATGCAGACGGATGGGCCCGGTCACTGTCCCCCGGGACTTCGGTTCTGGTTGGTGGGCAACGTGCTCCGCTTATCGGCAGAATCTCTTCCGACGCAGTCACTGTCGACGTCACCGGGATCGAGAATATTGGGCCCGATTCCGAATTCACGCTGCTGGGCCGCGTCGGAGCCGACGAGATCACGGTCGACGAAGTCGCAGAGGTGCGCGGAACGATATCGTGGGAGGTACTCCAACAACTCGGGGCGCGTCTGGCCCGCGTCTACCTGTCCAATGGAGCACCGATTGCGCTGCGCGCCGAGTCGACGGTGAAACTCACCTGGACCCCTGACACGACGGGGGCGACATATTGAGCGCCGCAAGACGCACACACATCCGCTTTGCTCTGAAGAGTCCAGAGACTCGCGGCTGCAGCAATCGTTTTCCGAGTCGCCGCCAGCCCGTTTGTCCCTCCTCTCCGGATGACGTAAGCTCCAGACGGAGCTACAGATAACGTTTTCCATCACCAGGAAAGTTTCGATGTCCCCAGGAGTCACGATTCCGACAGCCGCGGGTGAACTCCATCGTATTTCTCTTGGGGACCCAGCACACTTTGAACGGCCCACCGCCCCCCTGACCAGTCGGCGCCCCTTCGCAGCAGTCCACGTGGTAGCTGAGCCGCTCGCCGAGAACAACTCGGCATCAGGGCCCAACGTCGATTGGGACGCCACCCTCGCCTTTCGCCGCCATCTGTGGTCCTGGGGTCTGCCCGTCGCCGAGGCAATGGATACGGCCCAGCGAGGGATGGGATTGGACTGGCCGACGACGGCAGAACTAATAACCCGGTCTTGCTCAGAATCAAAAGCCGTGGGCGGGGAGATCGCCTGCGGAGCCAACACCGATCAACTGGATGCCGGACTGGCCACACATGGGGAAATTGTCGACGCGTACCACACCCAGATCGACCTCATAGAGAGCAACGGCGGACAGCCCGTGATCATGGCCAGCCGGCACCTCGCTGCCGTCGCCGACGGGCCCGATGACTACCAGAAGGTCTACGCCGAAGTTTTGCAGGCGGTTTCCGGCCAGGCGATTGTCCACTGGCTAGGCGATATGTTTGATCCCGCCTTGGCCGGATATTGGGGGTCAGATGATTTGGACCAAGCTTCGGATTCCTTCATAGAGGTGATCACCGAAAACGCAGCCCGGATTGATGGAGTGAAGATCTCGCTTCTCGATATGGAGCGTGAGATCAACCTGCGTCGCCGGCTCCCCGAAGGCGTTCGCATGTACACCGGCGACGATTTCAACTATCCGACAACGATCAAAGGCGACGAAGCGGGGCACAGCGACGCGTTCCTCGGTGCTTTCGACCTGATCGCTCCGGCGGCCTCCGCGGCGATCCAAGCACTCGACGGCGGCGACGCCGTCTCCTTCGATCAGATACTCGCACCAACCCTCGAGCTGAGCCGACATGTCTTCTCGCATCCGACCTACTTTTACAAGACCGGGGTCGTCTTCATGGCCTACCTGTGTGGGCATCAGAACCACTTTCGGATGGTCAATGGATTGGAATCAGCGCGTTCGATTGTTCACCTGGCCCGTCAGTTCGAACTTGCCGACAAGGCGGGCCTTTTCCCCGATCCAGACATGGCTGCCCGCCGGATGCGACTAGTTCTGGAGTTGGCCGGAGTCGACCAAGATTAAACAGCAACCACACACAGATAACAGAAAGGGAACTCCACATGGGGGCGACTGAAGACCGAGCAGACGTACTAATCATCGGGGCAGGGGCGTCCGGTGGGATATCAGCGCGTTACTTCGCCGAGGCCGGACTGTCTGTGGTCTGCCTCGAACAGGGTCGCTGGCACGATCGCGGCGAGTTTCGTGGAACCTCCGCCGACTGGGAGATAACCGGTCGCAAGCAATGGTTCCCCGGCCCAACCATTCGAGACCTACCTCAGGACTACCCGCTCAACGAGGAAGAGAGCGATATTGCTCCCCTCATGTTCAACGGGGTCGGGGGAAGCATGATCCTATACGCCGGGGTCTGGCCCCGAATGCTGCCTTCCGATTTCAGAGTGCGCACACTCGATGGAATCGCCGATGACTGGCCACTGACCTATGAGGAACTGCAGCCGTACTACGAGCGGACCGAGGCGCAGATCGGTGTTTCCGGACTCGAAGGTGACCCGGCCTACCCGGCGGGCGCTCCCCCGCCCCTCCCTCCGTTGCCGTTGGGACCAGGTGCGCTCAAGATCGCCCGAGCCCACGATCGACTCGGATGGCACTGGTGGCCCGAGCCCAACGCCATCCTTTCCCGGCCGTACCAAGGCCGACGTCCGTGTGTCCAAGCCGGGACCTGTCAGCAGGGTTGCAACGAAGGCGCAAAGGCGTCTACTGACCTGACCCACTGGCCAATCGCCATCCAACATGGCGCCAGCCTGATAACGGGAGCGAGGGTGCACCGCGTCGTCACCGAGAACGGCCTCGCCACGGGCGCCGAGTGGATCGACGAGGATGGCAATACCCATTTTCAAGCCGCAGATGTTGTGGTGCTGGCTGCCAATTCCATTGGGACGGCACGCATCCTGTTGAACTCGGCCACTCCCGAATGGCCTGATGGCCTGGCAAATTCGAGTGGCCTTGTCGGCCGCAGACTGATGATGCACCCGTTTGCCTCCGTGACCGGGCTGTTCGATGAGAACCTGGAGAGCTGGCAGGGCCAGTTTGGGTGCAGCATCGAATCCTTCGAGTTCTATGAGACCGACGAATCGCGCGGGTTCGTTCGCGGAGCGAAATGGGGCCTGGCACCGACCGGCGGCCCGATCAACATGGCGCTACCTGCGCGGGCCGGTGAGTCCGAATGGGGCCCCGACCACCATCTGCGTTTCAGAGAGAGGTTCGGTCGTGGCCAGAGTTGGGGGTTGTTCGGCGAAGACCTTCCCAACGCTGACAACCAGGTTGTCCTCGATGACAAACTCACCGACTCCTCCGGTATTCCAGCTCCGAAAATCATCTACAAGGTGTCTGACAACTCTCGCAAGCTTCTCGACTTCCACATCGAGAAAGCCACAGAGTCGATGGTCGAAGCAGGCGCCCTCAAGGTGGAAACTGACAGCCTCATGAGATACTCCGGCTGGCACCTTCTGGGGACGGCTCGGATGGGTACTGACCCCAAGACCTCAGTAATGGACCGATGGGGCTGCTCACACGACATCCCCAATCTCTACGCGGTAGACGGCAGTCTCTTCGTCACCTCGAGCGGCACGAATCCCACAAGCACCATTGCGGCGCTGGCCCTCAGGACTGCGGAGCACATGGTTCAAAATCGAAACAACCAGAAGATTCCAGTATGAAAACGAAACAGTCGGAGCCACGGAGATGAGCGAAGAAATCGGAATCAGGCCAGCAGTCAGTGAGGCCACCCGCCGGGCACTGGAAACGATCGGTGACTACCTGATACCTGAAGCGCACGGCATGCCAGCAGCGAGCACCATGGAGGTGGGGACCACACAGCTCGACACTGTTCTGTCATCCCGACCCGACCTGGCCTCGGTCCTGGAGAGCACTCTCGCCAAGGCTCAGCTCGACGACATTGCCGGCTTTGTCTCCAACCTCGGATCCAACGATCCCGGAGGTTACGAGGCGGTCACACTCGCCATCGTGGCTGGTTACTACATGCACCCTGAGGTTCATCGACTCATTGGCTACCCGGGGCAGGTCGCGAAGGATGTTCGAAGGATGGGTGAGCATGAGATCTATCAGGAAGGGCTCTTGGAGTTGGCCGAGAAGGTGATCGAAAGAGGGCCGATCTACCGCCCTACACCCGCGCTCAAAGAAGACTCTTGAGGTTCACAAACCATGACAGGCACGTACTTTAACTACATAGATGGCCGCTGGGTACCCAGCGCGTCGGGGAAGATCTTTCTCGACACCAACCCCGCCCGGCCCGAAGAGGTAATCGGAGAGTTCCAAAGGAGCGGGCCAGCAGACGTCGATGCTGCAGTCGCCGCTGCCACTCGCGTCAAGGATGACTGGCGCCGCACACCCGCCCCGCTTCGCGGCGAAATCGTGGCCAAAGCAGCTCGTCTTCTGGTAGAACGGAAACCAGAGTTGGCACAGGCCATCACCAGGGAGATGGGAAAGGTCCTGGTGGATAGCGGGTATGACGTACAGGGAGCGATCACCTCGGGCGAATACATGGCTGGGGAAGGTCGCCGCATGTTCGGCGACACTGTGCCCTCGGGCCTGCCCAACCGAATGGCCATGACGGTTCGCAACCCGGTAGGTGTCGTCGGAATCATCACTCCGTGGAACCTCCCGATGCTAATGCCGGCCTGGAAGCTGTTCCCTGCCCTCGTGTGCGGCAACACGGTGGTGGTCAAACCCGCAGAAGACACACCCCTCACCGCAGTGCTCCTGTTCGAGATACTGGACGAGGCAGGAGTCCCCCCCGGTGTGGCCAACCTTGTGACCGGCTTTGGCCCCGAGGCCGGTCAAGCGTTGGTCAGCCATCCCGACGTCGACATGATCTCGTTCACCGGCTCGAGAGGCGTAGGAAAGCAGATCGCCCAATCGGCTGGCGGAGAACTCAAGCATGTTTCGCTGGAGATGGGCGGCAAGAATGCCCTAGTCGTCCTCGACGATGCCGACATCAGCGAGGCGGTCACCGGAGCGCTTTGGGGAGGTTTCTCCACGACAGGACAACGGTGCACGGCCAGCAGTCGCCTGGTTGTCGACCGCCGGGTCGCCGACCAGGTGATCGATGGCCTCATGCACGGAATCGGATCGCTGGTGGTGGGTGACGGTCTTGACCACGAGACCACTGTTGGCCCTCTGATCAATGCCAAACAGCTCGAACGGGTCCACTCCTACTCGCGAATCGGAGTCGATGAGGGTGCCAAACTGCTGGCTGGCGGCGAGAAACTCGAAGATGGCCACAATGGTGGCTACTTCTATGCACCAACCCTCTTTGACCACGCCACACCCGACATGCGCATCTCCCAGGAGGAGATCTTCGGTCCCACGATCACAGTCATTCGTGTCGATGGTGACGAGGAGGCGATCGCGGTGGCCAACGGCACCCGCTACGGGCTCTCAGCAGCGGTTTACACCAAAGACACGGCCCGGGCGCTTCGGGCGGTCAGCGAGTTGGATGCTGGCTTGGTCTATCTGAATGCACCAACAATTGGATCGGAGATTCATCTCCCGTTTGGAGGGACCAAAGACACCGGCAATGGCCACCGTGAATCAGGCACCGCTGCCATTGATCAGTTCACCGAGATCAAAACCGTGTTCCTCGACTACAGCGGCACGTTGCAACGGGCCCACATCGACGAACCGACCGACATCTAGGTTCCCGTCCTTCTGCGCCTTCCCGGAAGAACAATGTCAGATGGGAAGGTGGGATTCGACCTTCAGGAACGATCTCGGAAGCGATACGGTAAGTCCCGCGCCACGGGCGGCGTTGGTGTTCAAGCCTCCACCCTCCCCCTACAGAAGTGATAATGCGATATCTACTGCGGCAGCGACGTCGTCACTTTCCGGAAAGAGGAGTGATCGGCCCACTATGAGACCTCGCACCCCTGGCAGTCCAAGGGCCGCCTCCCATGAAGCGAACACCTCGTCGTCCGAGCCCTTGGGATCGCCGCCCAAGAGCAATGTGGGCAGCGTTGTCGCCTCCATCACTCGCTCCATCTCGTCGACCACCGGGAGTTTCAGCCAGGTATGCCGGCTGGTATTGCCCAGCCCCGAGGCAATACCTATCGACTTGATCACCGCATCCGGTGACAGATCATTGGAGACCTTGCCGTCTATCCGGGTTGACATGAATGGTTCGACCATCGCTATCAGACCCGCTGCGGCCAACTCAGAAACGGCGCGTCCGGAGTGTTCGAGGGTACGGACCGTCCCAGGGTCTTCCATCGCGATCCGGACCAGCATCTTCCCGCCCTCAAAGCCCATCGCAGCGATCGAGGCCGCGTCATAGGCTGTGTAACGGTCGTCGAGTTCGAACGATGACCCGGCGAGCCCGCCTCGGTTCATGGATCCAACCACAATCTTGTCGTCCAGGGCATCGAGGAGGAGAAGGTCCTCCACGATGTCAGGGGTACCCAGCACTCCGTCGACTCCTGGACGTCCCAAAGCCTCGACCAGTCTTGCCAAGAGTTCACCCCGATTAGCCATGGCTTGGGGCTTACCCCGCGCGGCTAGGGCACCCCGGGCGGGGTGGTCGGCTGCAATAAAGAGCATCCTCTTGCCAAGAACAGCCCGTGGTCGGCTCTCTGCAGCCCGTTGGATCGCTCCCGGGTCTTCGACCCGGATCGACCGGATCTTGTCGATATCAGGACTCACATTCACCTCCGCGGCAGGGCCGCAATCACTTCGTCTGTATATGGCATGGCTGTCGAGCATTCGAGCCGTGAGGCAACAATGGCTCCGGCAGCGTTGGCGAACCGGAGCGTCTTCTCCAATGGCCAGTTCTCGAGGATCCCATGACAGAGGGCGCCGCCGAAAGCGTCGCCTGCTCCCAGGCCGTTGAGCACTTCCACCTGCACTGGCGGCACCATCACGATACCGGTGCTATCCATTCCGAGGGCCCCTTTCGGACCCAGTTTTACGATCGCAGTGTGAGGGCCACGCTCCAGCAGCGCATCGCCTGCTTTGACGGGATCGGTCTCCCCTACCGCCACCTCACACTCGGCGATGTTGCCCACCACCACATCAACAAGTGGGAGCACTCTCGCCACTTCCGCTGTGGCGTCGGCCGGGTCATCCCAGAACACCTCCCGGTAGTCGAGGTCGAGCACCGTGACCGGGGCACCACTGCGAAGGCGGAGAGCTTCGTGATGGGCCGACCGGCTTGGCTCATCGGACAAGCCGGTCGCGGTTATCCAAAACAAGCGGGTCCCGGCAATCGCACTCGCATCGAGTTCCCTGGGTCTGATCTCCATGTCAGGTGCCTTCGGATATCTATAGAACGTGATCGGGAAGTCATCGGGCGAGAGAATCGCACAAAACGTAATCGGAGTGGGCAAATTCTCTACGGTCCGTATGAATTCGGTGCTGACTCCGAGCCGTTCCAGCTCTTCCAGTAAATAGCGGCCGAAATCGTCGGCTCCCGTCCGGGAAATCAGTCCGACATGTCGGCCGTGGCGCGCCGAGGCAACGGCAACATTTGCCGCACTTCCCCCGAGGAACTTCCCGAAACTAGACACATCTCGCAATGGCACCATCACTTGCTGGGGGTAGAGGTCGACTCCGAGACGGCCCATCGCGATCACGTCGTAGCTCAACTCGGGTCCGCCTCAAACAGCTCGACTTCGATTGTGCGATCTGATTTCACTTTCATAACTAGCCCCGATACCCACGGAGGCTCACCGATGTCACAACTCAGGAAGCGTTGCCCCACAGCCCGGAGCAGGGGGGAATGGGTCACAGCCACAACTACCTTAAATTGGGTGGGTGCTGGGTCGGCCAGACTGACCGCAAATGACGAGATCCGCTCAGCAACACTCGCCGCTACCTCTCCCGGAGGCGAGTCGTGGGTGAGCCACCAGCCGATACGATCGGGAGACTCAAAGAACTCAGGAAAGAAAGCCAGCGAAGCCACGTCGGCCGAAGAAAGCCCCTCGACCTGCGCGGCGAGGGCCTCGGGACTGCTCACCATGTTGACCCGGGTTCCGGCCACATAGAGGTCAGGATTGCGTAAAGCAAAGGCTACGTCGGGCCCTTTGAACTCGACACCGGTGGCGGCGAGACCTAGGGCCAGATTTGATGCCGTGTCCTTCGCCCGCCGCGTTTCACCACTCAGCACCCTGATCGGGCCGGGGAGACTTGATCCCAGCACCTGTCCGACATCGTAGGAGTGCCGTTCGGCTTCTGCGGTGATCGGGACATCGCCGTGATGTGAGTCGACCTCGCCGTGGCGCAGGAGATAGAGCTGCACGCCTACGAGGTCATCTTGTCGTAGAGCGACCCGGCGTTGAGGGTCTGGATGTGTTCCATCATGTACCCCTGTCCGATATCAACGGGGTAACGATCGGCAAACTCGACCCGTTCCATCGTCTCGTCCCTGGTCCACCCCTTGGCAACGGCAGTTGCCACGGCTGCTTGCCATTCGAGGAGGTTGGCCCGTTGGACGGCGAGGACGTCTTTGGTGGTCACAGGGCCATGGCCGGGCACGACATGATCGACATCCAACTGGCCGATCCGGTCCAGCGCGGCCAGCCATTGATCGACATCGGAAGTCATCAGCCAGGTCTGGCATTCGTTGAAAATGGTATCACCGGTGAACACCACCCGTTCTTCGGGCACATGGACAGCAAGCTGACCCGGAGTGTGTCCCGGCGTATGGATCAACTCAAAGGTGTGGCCGCCAACCCGAAGCGAAAGATTACCGTCAAAGACAATTGTCCCCTTGTTGGGATCCCGGTAGTACTCATCACGGTCGGGGAAGATCGCCTCTCCTTCAGGGTCATCCGTGGGAATGGCCTCAGCGGCATAGTCGTACGGATCGAGGTCGGGTGTGACCTTCATAAAATTCTCGTATACGCCAAGGTGATTGACCACCGTCCCAGCTCCCTTGAAGTAGTAGTTGCCAAAGATGTGATCGACATGGTGCTCAGTGTTAATCAGATATCGGATTGTGCCGTGAGATTCCGCCTCCTTCCGCATCGCTACTGCCTTGGTGGGCATCTGCGGAGTATCGATGACGACAACTCCGGCATCTGTGACGACAAAGCTCGGGTTGCACCCCCGGAGGCCGGTCTCGGCGAACACATTGCTGGTCACGTTTTTCATAAACGAACTCCCATTTTCTGGTTCATTGCGTGGCGGTGAGTCCGCCGTCGAGGGTCAAGACCTGGCCGGTGATGAACGATGAAGCCCCACTACAGAATAGGAGTGCGGCACCGAGGAGGTCGTCGGTGGTGCCAACTCGACCAATCGGGATTCGGGCGACGATCTTCGCCTTGAACTCAGGATCTCCGAGCAACGAAGCCACTTGGGGTGTGTCGACAAAAGTCGGTGAGATGGCATTGACTGAGATCCCGTGTTTGGCCCATTCGGTCGCCCATTGTCGGGTGAGGGCATCGAGTGCTCCCTTCGCTGCCACATATGCGGAGTAGCCGGCATCGATACCAAGCTGTCCTCGCACCGATGAGATGTTAAGGACCCGGCCTCCTTCACCTTGTTTGATCATCTGGCGCACGGCGGCCTGAGTAGGGAGAAGCGTGCTGCGGATGTTGAGTTCCATGATCCAATCCCAAGCATCTTGGGGATACTCCTGGGCCTCGAAGAGAACGTCACCCGCTCCGCCGCCGATAGCATTGACGACGATGTCGAGACGTCCGAGCCGGGCAACCGTCTCGTCTATAGAACGTTGGGCGTCATCGGCGTCGGTGGCGTCGGCCACGATTGTGATCGCCCTGCCACCTGAGTCGTTGATGGCCGCAGCAGCCCTATCCAGATTTTCTTTGGTACGCCCGGCAAGTGCCACCGCCGCTCCGGCCTCTGCGAGACCGCGGGCCAGAGCAGAGCCGATCGCTCCTCCTCCCCCCGGAACTATGGCCACCTTGTTGCTGAGGTCGAATATCTCGTTGGTCTTCACTATCAATCGCCTTTCGTTGTTTCGATTTCGTCAACTGCCTGCTCCTGGATGGCCTGCCACACCCGCTCGGCCGTCAGAGGCAGGTCCCTGATCACAACTCCGGTTGCATCGGCGACAGCGGCGGCAATCGCTGGCGCTGTGGCGAGCAATCCACCCTCCCCACTTCCTTTGGCGCCACCCGGTCCGGGCCCATCGCCGTTCTCGATCAGAATCGAGGTCATCTGTCGAGGAAGATCCATAAAGGTTGGAATTCGGTAGTCGAGTGCCCCTAGGTTCAAGATTCGGCCGTGGCCGTCGAGGATGAGATGTTCCATCAAAGTGTGGCCCAGGCCCATCACCGCGGCGCCTTCGTCCTGCATCTCGACGTGCTGGGGGTTGAGTGCTTTGCCGACATCAGCCACCGTGACGTGTTTCACCAGTTCGACTTCGCCGGTTTCACGATCAACCGCGACTTCTGACGCGGTGCAGCTGAACTCGTAGAAGGCTGCCCGACCTCCGAGGGGGTGAGCCGGATCTCCCGCACCGCGCTCCGATCCTGTGGTGATGACCTCTCCGGGCACCGAGCCGAAGACCTCATCGAGCATTCCGGCAATGTCATAGTCCGCACCATCAACACTGATTTGGCCCGGCACGAAAACCACTTGATCGAGGGTGACTCGGTGGTGTTCGGCGACAAGCCGACTGAGTTCGCCAATCGCCCTTTGGCAGGCATCGACTACGGCATTTCCCATGAAGACCGTGGAACGGCTGGCAGACGTCGAATAGTCGAAGGGGACCACCGCCGTGTCTCCCATAACCAGCGTGACCTTCTCCATTGGGATTCCGATTTGTTCGGAGACCAGCTGGGTGAGGATGGTGCGCGCCCCCTGGCCCATATCGGAGGTTCCTGCAATGAGAACAGCACTTCCATCCTGAAGGATCCTGAGGATGCAGTACGAAGCGCCAGCTGTCGCCGAAGCCTTGATGCCCACTGCAATACCGCGGCCATGACCGGGGCGTAGTGGATCTCCCCAACCCACCTCACGAGCCGCTGTCAGCAACGATTCACTCCACTTCCCATCGGCGGGCCGGTCTCCCGGCACGATGTCATCTCCGGGGGCGGCAAGATTGCGGAGCCTGATCTCGACCGCGTCGATATCAAGAGCGCGGGCAGCGGCATCGATCTGTGATTCGAGAGCCCATGCCATCTGTGGTGCTCCAAAACCCCGGAAGGCCGTGCTCGGCGTGGTGTGTGAAGAAAGGCCGCGGGCGACGGCTCGAACTGCACCCACCCGGTAGGGCCCGGCGGCGAAGTAGGTGCTCTTGTCGATAACCCGAGGAGCGATGTCGGCATACGCACCCATCAGGAAGTCGTAGACGGCATCGTTAAAGATCATGTCACCGGTTTGGCTGAAGCCGGTTCGGAGATGGATACTGGCGTTAGTTCGTCGCACCGCCTGGAAGGTCTCTTCGAGACTTAGCACCAACCGGACGGGGCGGCCCAGCGCGATGGCCATCAACGCCACCAAGGGCTCGTATTTGGGGAATCCCTTTCCACCAAAGCCTCCGCCGGGGTCAGGGGCGTGAACCCGGACTCTGGCAATCGGCATGTCTAGCAATTCGGCGAGGGTTCGCTGGAGAAGATAGGGATGCTGGATTGAGCTCCAAACCGAGATGCCGCCAGCCTCATGCGCTGCCTGAAAGGCATGAGGCTCTATGGCGAAATGGGTCACCATGGGGAACGTGTATGTTGCTTCGACGACGAGGTGTGAATCAGCGGTGTCGACGTCGCCCCATCCCCAATGCCACTGCTGTCGGACGTTTGTGGAACGGAAGGGGTCGTCCTCATCACAAAGGTCGGGGTCGACGACCAGCGGCGAACCCGGGTCGAGCGCCGATTCGATGTCGTATACGCCGGGAAGCTCGTCATAGTCAACCTTTACCGCGATAACTCCCTGCGCCGCGATCTCCCGACTGACAGCGACAACGGCAGCCACGGGATCGCCGTGATACTTCGTCTCACCGGTTGCCATCACCGGGCGGTCGGCAAAGCGGGGGCCGAAGCGCCCAGTGTTCGAGAAGTCGGAACCGGTGAACACTCTGACCACTCCCTCAATCGCTTCGGATGCTGTGACGTCAACAGATTTGATGCTTGCGTGCCCGCAATCAACGGTCACGAGTGCGACGTGGAGCGTGTCATCAAGCGGGAGATCGGCGGCGAACCGCTGAGCGCCGGTCACTCGATCGCTCCCACCAACCCTCGGGGCAGACGGGGGCACCTTCGACTCAGGCATTGGAATCTCCACCTTCCGCGGCCTGAAGGACGGCATCACAGATTCGGTTATAGCCGCCGCAGCGGCACAGATTGCCGGAAAGGCCTTCTCTCACGTCGTTCTCGGTGGGAGTGGGGTTTTGTTCCAACAACGCCGCAGCAGCCACGACCATGCCCGGAATGCAAAAACCACATTGCACGGCGCCAGCAGTGAGGAAACTCTCCTGTAGCAGGGTCATACCCCCGGTGCTGATGCCTTCGATAGTGGTGACCTCACTCCAGGCAGCTTCGACAGCGAGGATAAGACAGGAGTTGACCGGCAAGCCGTCGACAATCATCGTGCAGGCCCCACACTCGCCCTCTGCGCAACACTCCTTCGAACCGGTCAGCCCAAACCGAGAACGGACCAGTTCCAACAAGGTCATCGAGGTGGGGACTGTCGCTGACCTCTCTACTCCGTTGATCATGATGATGATGTTCGACTCAATCATGGGCTCTCCCCCAGCCTGGTTCTGGCCAATGCCAGAGCACGCTTCGCGTACACCGCGAGCATCGCCCTGCGATAGCCCGCCCCGGCGCGCACGTCTGAAATGGGACTGGCCACGCTGAGGAGTTCGTCCCACCCGACCTCGTCGCCCAGTTCATCGAGGTTGGCGGTCGCAAAGACCGGCGTGGGGGCCACGGCGCCCAATCCAAAACGCACAAGACCGGACGCATCGACGGAGCAGGCCAGATTCACCGAAGCCAGGTCCACCCCGCGACGACGGGTCACCCGGGCAAAGGCCGACCCTGTTGAACGGGTCGGGATTGGGATCCCCACCGAGGTCAGCACATCGCCCGGTTCCAGGACTGTGGTTCCGGGGCCCAAGAAGAAGTCTTCCAGAAGCACTGTGCGTCGTCCGTCGCATCCCTCGATGCCAACCGAGGCTGAATAAGCCAGCAAAGCCGGCGCTGTGTCGGCAGCGGGGGAAGCATTGCAGAGATTCCCGGCCAATGTCGCCCGGTTCCGGATCTGGATCGAACCCACAACCGAAGCCGCTTCTGCCAGCGCCGGGAACAGCCGCTTGACTCGAACATTGCGGCTCAATTGGGTCATTGTGGCCCGACCACCGATACGGACCACACCATCTTTGTCTTCGATCCCATCGCCGATATCGCCCACCGACTTCAGGTCGACAACCAGGCTTGGTTGCGCCTGTCGGTGGCGAAGCGCCACGAGGAGGTCGGTGCCGCCGGACAGCGCGACCGCACCTTGCCTAGCGAGCAGATTCGATGCCTCGACGACGGTGAGCGGGCGGTGATACTCGAAGCCGTTCATGCTGTGATCGGCCGCGATTGGAGGACGAATAGCTGATCTCCCTCGAAAGCCCACTCAATGTCTTGGGGGGCGCCGAACTCCGACTCGAGTTGCATGCCCACGTCGACGAGGCGGGTGACTTCGCGTTCATCGAGCACTGTCGCCGTCGCCGCCTCATCGTCGAGATCGACCGTGACCGTCCCTCCGCCGTCGTTCCGAACGATCATCTGATCCTGTCGGGACACCCTGGAACGCTTAATCCTCCCGTCCCTACGAACGACGTAGTTGTCGGGTGTGATCAGACCTGAAACCAGGGCCTCTCCGAGCCCGAACGCCGCCTCTATGACCATCTGATCACTCCGCTTTCTTATCGGGTCGTTTGTGAACATGACACCCGATTTGTCCGATGCGATCTGGCGTTGCACAACGACCGCCATCCCCAGGTCGTACAGCGAGCCTTTTTTCTGCCTGTAGAAGAGAGCCCTCTCGGAAAAGAACGATGCCCAGCACTCGATGACCTTTTCCAACAGCTGGGACATACCGCGCACGTTGAGAAATGTCTCTTGTTGGCCAGCAAAGCTCGCTGTCTCACCATCTTCGGCGCAGGCACTGGAACGCACTGCGACGAACGCTCCCTCGCCCAGGCTGGCGTAGGCATCGCCAATGTCATTGCGCAGCATGTCCCAGGGTTGGGCGTCCAATACCAGACTCTGGATCCGATCCGTCGTCTCGGCCCCCGGCGCGACGAAGGCCGCCGACAACTCACTAATCTCAGCCAATGTGCCTCGCCTGTTCAGCGCCTCGGTGAGTGCAGATGCCGTAATCACAAAGGCAGGAGGAACCGGCATACCGGCGACGCTCATTTTGCCCAGACTTGCTCCCTTACCCCCGGCAACCTCAACGAGGTGACAACCGGGGTCCTTCAGCCAAACGATGTATTCGCTCAATTTGCCGACCCCTCAGCAACAACGAATTCGATGGAGTCCGACCTATCGAGGAGTTCCCGCGCCTCGGTGGCGTGCTGTCTCATCACAGAGGCGGCGTGGTCAGAATCGCCTGCTTCGAGAGCGTCCACGATGGTCGTGTGGCGATCACCAAGCCACACCAGATCGGTGCCAGGCGCCATTGCGGTCATGTAAGTGCGAGCGAAAGGCTCGAGCACCGTCCAAGCCCGAAGCAGGGCGTCACTACCGCTAGCCGTCACGATCATTCGATGGAACTCGGTGTTCTTTCTCGCCTGACCGTGGGCGTCACCTGCCTCGGCCATGGCGTGCATCTCGTCGATCAGTCTGCGCAACTGCGCAAGCTGAAGCTCGGAGATCCGACTCCCCACCCTCCGAGCGGCAATGGCTTCCAACTCACCGCGCATCTCCATGTCATCGAGAAACTCCTCCCGTGTGACCTGACGAACTCTGGCTCCCCGGAATGGCACGATCTCGAGAAAGCCGACTGCGGCGAGGTCTCGAATCGCCTCGCGTACCGGCGACTGGCTGACGCCAAACTCACGGGCGATCCGCGTCTCTACCAATCGGTCACCAGGCTGCAAGTCTCCTTCGAGGATCAGCTGGAGAATGCGATCCTTGATCTGCGAACTGAGCATCTCACGGGCGATCGGGTCGGAGCGAGCCATTAGAGACCTTCTACCCGGGCCTTCGTCATGTAGAGAAGAGATCCGACGTCGGAGCGTCTCTGGTCTCGTTGTGCTCGGGAAGAATCTCGACGACACCTATCGAGCCGTTGACCCGGAGGCGGTCGCCGGTCTTGATTTTCTGAGTTGCGACTGAGGTCCCGATCACGGCGGGAATTCGGAACTCCCGGGAAAGGACCGCAGGATGTGACGCCGCCCCGCCCGCGTCGGTTACGAGGCCGCTGATCTTGGTGAACAGGGTGACCCAAGCCGGATTGGTCATCTGGCAAACCAGGATTTCGCCCCGTTCTACCTGGTCGAACTGTTCGGGACTCAGGACCACCCGGGCGATCCCCTCGATCACGCCAGCCGATGCTGCCAGCCCCTCTACGCGATCTGCCGCAACTACGTGTTCTCGATAGAACCGCTCCGGGAACCCCCAGTTGGGGAGGTAAGGAAACGCCAGTGCCTCCTCGGTGGCGGTTCCCACCCAATCGCGGGGTCGCACCTCGTAGGCATCCTCCCGCTCGTCACGGCGGTCCGAGATGAGGTCCCGGACTTGGAACCCTTCGGGGTCTCCCATGAGATATCGCAACTCGTTGTATTTGAGATACATCACATCGTTGGGCTCTCCGATTGCACCCATGTTGACCAGGTGCCGGCCAATGCAGATCAGCACCAGCCGGACGTGGGCGTTGGTGCCTTGATCGATGTAGAAGTGGTGGTCTGGAGTGAGGGGCGCCATCCGGGCGTTGGTTTCGTGGGCGGCCCTCATTCGTTCCAAGTCTTCGCCATCGAGTCCTTCGAGGAGGTCTGCTGCGGCAGCTTCCAGGTCGGCCTCCAACTCACCGATCGCCGTCGGGTAGTCGTAGTCGGTTTCGACATACCCCTTGAGCGTTTCCAAGATCGGTTCCGCCTGTTCGTAGCGGGTCGGGAACACAAACTCGTGGCTCCACACCGAATGCCACCCAAATTCCTTTTGGTAGGGGCTGAGCCGCTCGTCGAGAAACTGCCGACCCCGCTCGCTGGTTTTGAGCACGTTGAGAATGTCGCCACCGGTGTCCCGAGAGAAGACAGTGGACAACTCATCGTCTTCCTGGATCTCACCCTTCATCTTCCACAACGCTTCAATGGAATCCCAATTGCGGTCGCTCGCTGAGTTTTGGAGACGGCCCAGCAGGGTGGGGTCGACGTCGGGTTTTAACTCGTCCACCGCAGCCTGCAGGGCGAGAGTCGCCGAGAGCTGGGAGAAGTTGAGCATCCAGTGGATCTTCCAGTGCCGATCGTGGATGTCGAGAGCGTCTTCGAGAATGGTGGCCCACTCCATCAAAGGGATCTCCTCCCAACTGTCGATCTTCTCCTCGAGATATTCGAAGTTCTTGATCATTTCTGGAACCAGCCGGTTGGTCCACCAGTCGGCGAAATGGGCGCCGTAGGTGGGAAGAACGGCGTCGAGATAGGGGGCGATGTTCTTGGAATAGTTGGGATCGTCCACGGGCGTCCGCGGGGCATATCGCATTCCCAACTCGACACTTTCTACCGAGTTGTAGGGGTTCGCCGGTATCGCCGCGGTGTACAGGTACCCGTTGACGTTCTTGGCGATCCAGTCTGAGGCAAACGGAGTCCCGAACCGGCGAAACATGTTGTCGCACGTCAACCACCAGCCACCGATATCGAAATACATCGGGGAGATTGGTTGGGGGCAGTGAAGGTCGTCAAAGAACCAGAAGAGACTCTTCTCTTCATCGTTGGCCCAATCGATCGGAAACTCCTCGTCACCGAGAAACTGCTTCAGGATCTTGGCCTCCTCACCCACTGCTTTCTCCTTCATTTGCGAATAATCGATTATCGAAGGTCTCACAGTAGCGTCCCGGGACTGTCCGGGTGGAGGAGACCAAGGCGTCCGGGGCCCGGATCCCCATTTGCGCTAGTGCCTTGAGAACTTCAGGTATGCCGGGAAAAGGTTCATCACAAATCTGGTGCTGATCCACATAGTTGTCGAGTTAGAACTCCCAGGCCGGTTCCCAGTTTTCTCCGAGGACTTCATGGAACACACCTGGCTCGTTTCGTCCGAAAAGAGCCAGTACCTCCTTCCCGGTCATCTCGCCACCGTCGAAGCGAAAAACCAAGTCTACCAATCAGCTGGATTGCCATCAGGTGGGTCTCGCCAAGTGTCCCCATCGAGATCGAAGATGACAGCGGTGAGAGATTCCGTCATTGGAGAAAGGTCTCCAACCGTATTGCGGTCTCACGGACGTCACCGGGTTCGGGAGACGGCCCTCGGCCCGGTCGTGGGTCCGGCCCAACGTCGAGCAGTTGGCCGGTTCGAGTCCCAAGACATACTCCCCCCCCCCCCC